>VFQQ010000473.1_pt1 | contig 78859 bp, 75 predicted proteins | sample 3512341 | NCBI WGS metagenome assembly VFQQ01 (sample SAMN10412373, study PRJNA504923) | tailings metagenome | isolation source: Relicate 2 Philex TSF1 revegetated site | place: Philippines: Tuba, Benguet | collected 2017-08-29
AAGCGCAAGTGCCTCCCCGAGCCCGACCGCGCGCGAACTGCAACGGGAATCCGTATGAGAGTGCGGGCATGACCGACCGGCGCGGCGTGTCGGCGAGGTGCGAGTCCAAGCGCGTGCTGGTCAAGGCGTGCCGACCAGCAGATCAGCGTGTGCGAGCAGCGCGCGGGTGGGGGGGATGACGCGGTCGCCTTCGGCGTGGAGGAACGCCGGGATGTCGCGTCGGGCGATCCACCGGACGTTCGTGTATTCCCACGAGGCGCAGGTGGTGCGGGGCGCGACGTCGGCGAGGCGCCCGAGGTCGGCCCGCAGGACGATGTCGTCGCTCCGCGCGAGGTCGTCGCGGAGCACGGCGACGGGCACGGCGTGGTTGAGGTCGAGCCCGACTTCTTCGGCGGCTTCGTCGGCGAGGTGCGCGGTGAGGTGCTCCGGGAGGAGCAGGTCGATGTTCGCGGGCGGCACGCCCACGCCGCCCGAGGGGCCGACTTCCCACATGTCCGGGTAGACGCGGGTGGACGCGGCGCGCTTGCCGAAGAGGACGTGCGGGTGGCGGTCGTCGTCGTGGGCGATGAACAGGCCGGTGACGGCGAGGAGGCGCACGCCCGTGGGCACGCGCGGCTGGACGACGAGGCGCCGGTAGGTGTCGCGCCGGGCGAGGACCTCGGCGGCGGCCTCGTCGATCGAGACGACGGAGAGGATCGGCCCGTCGAAGAGCGCGGGGTTCTCGGCGAGCCGGCGTTCCCACTCGCGGTGTTCGTCGTCGGCGCGGGCGTGCTCGCTGTGCACGTCGCGGGCAATGCGCACGCGCACGCTGCCGGCGAGGGGGAGGACACGGATGCCCGGGGGCACATCGCTCACGGCGCGCGCCCCGCGAGCAGATCGTCGACGACACCCTCGAGCCCGAGGGCCTTGGCCTCGCGGTCGATCTCGGCGCGGATGCGCGCCTGGGCCTGGCGCAGCGCGTCGTTCACGGCGTCGGCGACGAGGCTCGCGGCGAGTTCGCGCGTGCGGTCGTCGGCGGCCATGCCCGCGACGAGCGCGGGGCTGAGATCGACGCGGAGGACGCGCATGGTGCCGGTGACTTCGGCGCGGGCGGCGCCGCCCCCGGCCTCGCCGTGCAGGCGGGCGTCTTCGAGCGAGCCCTTCACGCGGCGCGTGGCGTCGGCGAGGGCGTCCTTGTTCTTCATGAGCCCGGTGAGGGCGCCGAGCATGCGCATGGAGTCGAGCATGGCGGGTGGTCCGTGGCGGTGGTGGCGGTGTCAGAGCCCGAAGCGGGCGCGGAGCGAGGCCTGGGTTTCGGGAAGTGCGACGACGCGCGCGGAGAGATCGGCGGCGCGGTAGATGAGATCGGCGTCGGGCGAGCCGTCGAGATCGTTGAGGAGGGACTTGGTGGCGCGGAGGGCTTCCCCGCCGCCCTTGGCGAGGCGCGCGGCGGTGTCGCGGACGAGCGTGGCGAGGTCGTCGCGCGTGGGGGCGAGGAAGTCGGCCATGCCCAGGGCGTGGGCCTGCGTGCCGGGCATGGTGCCGCCGGCGAGGAGGATGCGGCGGGCGCGCCCCGCGCCGACCTTGCGGACGAGCCAGGGCGCGACGACGGCGGGGCAAACGCCCAGGTCGACCTCGGGGTAGCCCATGACGCTGTCGGCGTGCGTGGCGAGAAGGTCGCAGACGCAGGCGAGCCCGCACCCGCCGCCGATCGCGGCGCCCTGCACGTGGGCGAGCGAGACCTGCGGGAGGGCGCGCAGACGGAGCGTGACGTCGGCGAGGAGGTGGAGCAGGCGGGGCGGGGCGGCGGGGTCGTTCATCACGGCCTTGAGGTCCATCCCCGCGCAGAAGGCCTTGCCCTCGCCCTCGACGACGAGTATGCGCAGGTCGGTGCGCGGGGCGAGGACTTCGAGGTACGCGAGGAGGGATTCGAGAAGGTCGATGGAGAGGGCGTTGCGCGCGTCGGGGCGGCGGAGGGTGAGCGTCGCGATCGGGCCTTCGAACGTGAGGGTGGCAAGGTTCGGCATGGCGTGTGTTTCACGGCTTGGGGGCGAGGGCGGCGGCGAGCAGCGCACGCTGCTCCGCGGTGCCGACGCAGGCGAGCGAAGCATGCAGCGCGGCGTCGGCGGGGTGGTGGGGATCAAGTTCGAGTTCGTTCATCAGTCGCTTGGTGTACGCGAGCGCGTGCGGGGGCTTGGCCGCGAGGGCGTGGGCGAGTTCGATCGCGCGGGGTTCGCAGGCGGCGCGCGAGTCGACGCACTCGCCGGCGAGCCCGATGCGGAGGGCGTCGTGCCCGTCGACGAGGTGGGTGTCGAGCAGGCGCGCGCGGGCCGCCCCGGGGCCGACGGCGGCGGACAGGTGCGGCGCGGAGACGGCGGGCGACACGCCCAGGCGCACGGCGGGGTAGCCGAGGCGCGCGGTGGGCTCGGTGACAACGAAGTCGCACGCGCAGAGGAGGGCGCACCCGCCGGCGATGGCCGCCCCGTGCGCGCTGGCGACGACGGGGCAGGGCATGTCGCGCAACGCGCGGCAGGCGTCGTGGAGCGCGCGGAGCAGGGCTTCGAGTTCTGCGGGGTCGTCGTTCGCGAGCGCCAGGTCGAAGCCCGCGCAGAACACGTCGCCCACGCCCGAGAGGACGATGGCGTGCGCGGAGAGCGACGTGGCCAGGTGCCCTTGAAGCGCGCGGAGCATGGCGGGCGTGAGCGCGTTGCGCTTCGCGGGGCGGTCGAGGCGGAGGATCGCGACGCGGGCGTCGCGGGTGACGTCGATCATGCGGCGCCTCCGGCGGATTGGCCCGGCGCCTGGGCGCGGGCGAGGAAGTCGCGCGCGAGGGCGGCGGCGCGGTCGAGGGCGGCTTCGTCGGCGGGGGCGGCGTAGCCCGCGGCGCGGAGGGTGCGGAGGAGCGTGCGCGTGTCGAGGTTGCCCGGCGCGGGGCGTTCGGGCGTGCCGGCGTAGGGGCAGCCGCCGATCCCGCCGACGGAGGCGTCGAAGGAACGCACGCCCAGGTCGAGGGCTGCGCGGACGCACGCCGCGGCGCGGGCGAAGGTGTCGTGCAGGTGGAGCGTGAGCATGCCGGCGCCGGTGGCGAAGGTGGACGTGGTCGGCGCGAAGTCACCCCAGGCGTCGCGCGCGGCGTGGAGCACGGCGGCGATGGTCTCGGGCGTGCCGGCGCCGATGGTGTCGCCCAGGTCGATCTCGTCGACGCCCTGGGCCTTGAGGCGCTCGACGACCGACGCGACGGCGCCGGGCGCGATGGGCCCTTCGAACGGGCAGGCGACGACGCAGGAGACGTAGCCCCGCACGTGCAGGCCCGCGTCGTGCGCGCGGGCGACGACGGGCGCGAAGCGCTCCAGCGTCTGCGCGATGGTGGCGTTCGTGTTGCGCTGCGCGAAGGTCTCGCTGGCGGCGGTGAAGACGGCGACCTTCGCGATGAGCGGACGCTGCGCGCGGGCGTTGACGGCGAGGGCTCCGTCGAGCCCGCGCTCGTTGGGCACCAGCGCGGAGAGCGTCGGGAGCGGGGCGGACTCGCGGGGGGGCGGCTCGGCGGCGAGGAGATCGAACAGTTCGTCGGCGTCGCCGAGTTGGGGCACCCACTTGGCGCTCACGAAACTGGAGACTTCGATCTCGTCGACGCGGGCCGCGGCGAGCGTGCGGACGAGGGCGGCCTTGTCGCGCACGGGGATGATCGCGCGCTCATTCTGCAGCCCGTCGCGGGGCGAGACGTCGGTGATGCGGACGCGGGGCTGGGGCGGGGCGGCGGCCATCGGGGGAGGGTAGCCAAATGGCTATAGAGCAAAGGCGCAATAGGCCAAAGAAAGCGAGGGAGCGAGACACGGGTACCTGGTCGGACAGCGGCCTCTGTCCTCAGTGGCAGATTGGCAATGTGCCATGTGGCTACTTGATGCTCCAGCCGTCGCGTTCGAGGGCGAGGCGCACGGCACGGGCGATGGACAGGGCGTTGGGCGAGTCGGCATGGACGCAGAGCGTGGCGGCGCCCGCGCGGGCGAGGGCCAGGGCCTGGAAGGCGGCGGCGGTGGGGTCGGTGAGGATTGCGCCGGGCTGCGAGCGCGGGCGGAGCGAGCCGTCGGCGTCGTACGCGCGGTCGGCGAAGACCTCGGCCAGAACGCGGAAACCCTCGGATGCCCAGACGGCCAGCGCGGGCGACCCCTGCATGCCGACGAGGGCGACGTGCGGATCGTGGGGCAAGGCCCCCCGGACGGCGCGGGCGATGGCGTGGGCGATGGCCGGATCGCGCGAGGCGTCGTGGTAGAGCGCACCGTGGGGCTTGACGTGCGCGAGGCGCGCGCCGGGCGTGCGGGCGATGATGGCCGCCAGGGCGCGGACCTGCGACTCGACGTGGCGTTCGATCTCGGCGGGGGGCATGGGCATCGAGACGCGCCCGAAGTTCGCGCGGTCGGGGTACGACGGGTGGGCGCCGATCGCGGCGCCGCTCGCGCGGGCGGCGTCGACCATGCGGGCCATGCTCGCGTCGTCGCCCGCGTGCCCGGCGCACGCGATGTTCAGGGATGTCGCCACGCGGGCGAGGGCCTCGTCGCGGGCGGCGTGCGCGGGCTCTTCGCCGAGATCGCAGTTGAGGTCGATGCACCGGCGGGGCGTGGCTAGGGCGTCGAGGCACGCGCGGTGCTCGTCGCGCAGCGCGTCGGCCTCGTCGAGCGTGACGCGCTCGAAGGTGAGGCGCGTGCCCGGGGCGGCGTGGGCGAGGGCGGGCAGATCGGCGGGGGCGAGGCAGGCGAGGACGGGATAGCCGCCGGTGGTGGGGGCGTCGGGCCCCAGGAGCAGGAGTTCGCCGGGCGGGGGCGCGTGGGGGAGTTGGAGCATGCCCGGCCTCGCGGGCTCGGAGGGCAGGCGCCCGTCGTCGATCGGGGGGAGGGATGAGCCTGCGAGGCGCAGGCCGACACGGTCGGAGGCGGGGGCGACGACGAACGAGCCCTTGAAGAGCGCGGCGACGCCCGCGGGGTAGCGGCGCTCGGCGAGCGGGCTGGGGGTGGCGCGGAGGCGCCGACGGCGGAGGACGGCTTCGAGGCGCGCCACGTCGCCCACGCCGGGGGGCGCGTGGGCGCGTTGTGCGCGGGCGCGGCCGATGACGAGCGCATCGCCCGGGCGGAGGGCACGCCCGTCGAGCCCGCCGAAGGCGCCCGACAGGCATGTGTCGCGCGACCCGAGGACGAGTGGCACGTCGAAGCCCCCGGCGACGGCGATGGTCGCGCGCGTCTCGGGGACGATGACAAGACGCTCGCCCGGCGCGAGGGTGAGGCGGGTCCAAGGTGGCACGACCGCGCCCGCGAGGGTGACCGAGCGCACCAGCCCTGCGATGCCGACGTGGAGAAACTCGTCGGCTTCGACGTGTGTCTCGCCCGCGAGTTCGAGCGTGGCGGCGTCGTCCGGGTTGTTCACGAGGCGGTTGGCGGCGCGGTGCGCGAGGCCGTCGAACGCGCCGCCGGAGGGCACGCCCAGCGACGCCAGGCCCGGGCGCCCGATGTCGTGCACGCAAACGTGCCCGGCGGCGTGGATCACGCGGAGGGGCACGGCGTGCTCCCTTCGCGGATGAGGCGGACGCGATCGCCCGCGTGGAGTGTGGCGGGGTCGGGGCACGTTGCGTCGAAGAGAACCGTGGCGGCGCGGCCTACGAGGTGCCACCCGCCGGGGGAGGCGGAGGGATAGACGCCGCACATGCCTCCGGCGAGGGCGAGACTGCCCGCGGGCACGCGCGGGCGGGGTGATTCGCGCCGGGGCAGGTGCAGCGCGGGGGGCAGGCCCGACATGTAGGGAAAGCCGGGCATGAACCCGAGGTACTCGACGCGCAGGTCCGCGGCGAGGAGCAGGTCGATCACGGCGTCGGGCGTCAGCCCGGCGTGGGATGCGACGTGGTCGAGGTCGGGCGCGTCGGCGGGGGTGAAGCGGATGGGGAGATGGATCGTGCGTCGGGTGAGGGGGTCGGCGGGCGCCGGGAGCGCGGCGAGGTGGGCCGCGACGGCGGCTTCGACGGCATGCGTGACGACGGCGAGGTCGGGGGCGGCGGGATGGAGGCGGACGCCCAGGACGTGGCGGGTGTGATGGGCATCGAGCACGCCGGGGAGGGCGCGGAGGCGGGCGGCGAGGGACGCGATGGACGCGGTGTCCGCGGGGTCGCCCCCCGAATCAGGGCGGAGTTCGAGGCGGAGGAAGTCGGGGGCGAGGCGGTCGAGGCTCGCACAGGGGGAGACGGAGGACGGGCGGGCCATCGGGAGAAGGGTACCAAACGGCCATGTGGCCAAGGGCCACAGGGCGGGATGCGAGCGTCGGCGAGTGGGAGCGCTGGGGGGAGTAGAGCAGAGGGTGGATAGAACACGGGAGAGAGGGGTGCGCGCGGCGCGGTGACGGAAGTATCCTCTGAGTGAGGGAAGCGGGTGCGGCGTCGCTGATTTCTCGGACGTTGCGCGGTGCGGGTCGGGGGATTTGTGCGGATTTTGCGGACGCCGGGTTGCCAAGTGGAAGGGCGCGTGCATGTTCTCTCGGACGTGCGGGGTGTACGTGCAGGCTTGGTTGGACCATTCGTGAGGTGGACCATGCGGCTGGTGACCCGGGTGCAGATGGTGGTGGGGATGATCCTGATGCTGCCCGCGCTGGCCGCGGCTGCCCTGACGCAGGGTGAACCCCCGGCACGCGAGGATGGCCTGGAACTCTGAACCCGATGCGTCCCCGGTGCGACGAGGACGGCGGGGTGAGCGCGGCGCGTGGGGGTTGAACCTACGCTGACGGCTCGATGCAGGCCCCGGTGATTGAAATTGCCAACCTGACCCGCCGGTACGGTCGCCGGCGCGGGATCGACGACGTGACGCTGTCGATCGGCGCGGGGTCGCTGTACGGCTTTCTGGGGCCCAACGGCGCGGGCAAGACGACGACCATCCGGGTGCTGCTGGGCTTCCTGCGGGCGTCGTCGGGGACGGCGCGGGTGCTCGGGCTGGACTGCTGGCGCCAGTCGGCGCGGGTGAAGCGCGAGATCGGCGCGATCCCCGGGGACCTGCGGCTGTGGGGGTACCTCACGGGGCACTCGGCGCTGCGGCTGTTCGGGCGCGTGCGGGGCGTGGACCTGCGGACGCGGGGCGGGGCGCTGGCGGAGGAGTTGGAACTCGACCTGCGCGTGCCGGTGCGGAAGATGTCGCGCGGGATGCGCCAGAAACTCGGGCTGATCCTGGCCCTGGCGCACGACCCGAAGGTGCTGATCCTCGACGAGCCGACGACGGCGCTGGACCCGCTGATGCAGGACCGGCTGCGGGCGATCCTGCGGCGCACGGCCCAGGCGGGGCGGACGGTGTTCTTCAGCAGTCACACGCTCAGCGAGGTCGAGGACCTGTGCGAGCGGGTGGCGATCGTGCGGGAGGGGCGGATCGTCGCGGACAGCACGCTGGCCGACCTGCGCCGGCGGGCGGGGCACGAGGTGCACGTGCACTGGAACGGCGACGCGCCGGCGGTGCCCGCCGAGTTGGCGGGGCTGCGGGCGCACGGGCGCGAGTGGCGCGGGCAGTTGGACGGGGCGGTGGGCCCGCTGCTGCGGTGCCTGGGCGGTCGCGAGGACGTGGCGGACGTGCGGATCGCGCGGCCCGATCTCGAGGACATCTTCCGGCGGTACTACGAGGACGAGACCCCGGGCGATGGCGGGCCGGCGGGCGGGCGGCCGGGCGGGGAGGCGGCGCGATGAATCTCGGGCCGTTCAACCTGGGGCTGGTGATTCGCGCGGTGCGCGAGGTGTTCTGGACGACGGTGGTGCTGGCCGTGATCAGCGGGGCGATTTCGGGGCTCTTGGCGTACGCGCTGCCCCGGGTGCAGGCGCGGTTCATGCAGCGGAACTTCATCCCGCCGGGCGTGCGCGAGTTCCGCAACGCGATGTTCGGGTTCGACGGCGCGGGGTCGAGCGTATCGGACATCGCCTTCTCGCTCGCGTGGAGCCACCCGATCGTGATCGCGCTGCTCTCGGCGCACGCGATCATCGTGTGCACGCGCGTGCTCGCGGGCGAGGTGGAGCGGGGCACGGTGGACGTGCTGCTCGCGCTCCCGGTGTCGCGCCTGCGCCTGTTCGCGAGCGAGACCCTCGCGTGGGCGCTGAGCGCGGCCCTGCTGCTGGGGGCGGTCTACGCGGGCAGTTGGGTCGGCAGCCGGTTCATCGTGGAGGCGCACCGACCGGACTTCGGACGCCTGCTCATGGTGCTGTGCAACCTCGCGCTCGTCTACGGCGTGATCGGGACGACCGCGCTCTTCGGGGCGATCGTGAGCGACCGACGCGTGCGGGCGGTGCTCGCGACGATCATCCTCACGGTCTTCTCGGTGCTCATCAACTTCCTCTACACGATGGACCCGTCGCTCGCGTTCACCAAGCACCTGAAGTTCCTGAGCGTGCTGGACTACTACCGCCCGATCCGGATGCTGATGGACGCCGCGTGGCCCTGGCGCGACATGGCGATCCTGGGCGGGGCGATCGCGGTGCTGTGGACGAGCGCGCTCGTGGTGCTGTCGCGCCGGGACATCACGACGACGTAGGGGCGGCCCGGCGCGATACGCTTCTCGCATGGTGACCATCGACGTGCGGTACGCGGGCGGGAAGAAGTGTGACCTGGCGCATCAGGAGGGCGTGACGCTGCGGACGGACGCGCCGCGCGACATCGGGGGCGACGCGAGCGCGTTCAGCCCGACGGACCTGGTCGCCGCGGGGCTGGCCAGTTGCATCCTGACGACGATCGCGATGTGGGCCGAGCGCCAGGGGATCGACCTGACCGGGGCGACGGCCCGGGTGGAGAAGGGGATGAGCACGCCCCCGGCGCAGCGCCGGATCGCGCACCTGCCGGTGGTGGTGACGCTGCCGGCGAGCCTGCCCCCGGAGATGCGCGAGCGCGCGGAACGGATCGGGCACGCCTGCCCGGTGCACGCGAGTCTGCACCCGGAGGTGCAGGCGCCTATCGAGTATCGGTACGTGTGAGCCGGGGGAACTCGCCGCTCGGCACAGGGCCAAGCGGCGCGGGGTGTGCGCTATCGGGACGGTTCCCTGCGCGGGGCGGGGTGTCGCTACCCTAGCGGCCTATGGGCACGCAGACAGGCGCGAAGGCGGCGGGGGGTTCGGCGGGCACGTCGGGGTCGGACCTGCGCGGGCTGACGGAGCAGATGCTCCGGGTCGAGGCGAAGATCCGCGAGGGCGGCGGGTCGAAGGCCATCGAACGCCAGCACGAGAAGGGACGCCTGACCGCGCGCGAGCGGGTGGATCGGCTCGTGGATCCCGACGCGTGCTTCCAGGAACTGGGCCTGTGGGCCGCCCATGAGATGTACACGGAGCACGGCGGGGCGCCCGCGGCGGGGGTCGTGACGGGGATCGGCGTCGTGTACGGGCGGCGGTGCATGATCATCGCGAACGACGCGACCGTCAAGGCCGGGGCGTTCTTCCCGATGACGTGCAAGAAGATCATCCGGGCGCAGACCATCGCGATGATGGCACGCCTGCCGCTGGTGTACCTGGTGGACTCGGCGGGCGTGTTCCTGCCGATGCAGGAGGACGTGTTCCCGGATACGGACGATTTCGGGCGGATCTTCCGGAACAACGCGGTGATCAGCGCCATGGGCATCCCGCAGATCGCGGCGATCATGGGGTACTGCGTGGCCGGGGGCGGGTACCTGCCGGTGCTGTGCGACACGCTGCTGATGACCGAGGGCTCGGGGCTGTACCTCGCGGGGCCGGCGCTCGTGAAGGCGGCGATCGGGCAGGAAGTGACCGACGAGGAACTCGGCGGCGCGGGCATGCACGCGAGCATCAGCGGGACGATCGACTTCAAGGAGAAGGACGACGACGCGTGCCTGGCGCGCCTGCGGAGCCTGCTCGCGAAGCACGCGCCGCTGGGGACGCCCGCGGCGAAGGACGCGGCGGCGCCCGACACGAACGCGGTGTACGGCGCGTTCAAGAGCGGCGCGGGCGAGCAGTACGACGTGCGGGATGTCGTGGCGGCGATGGTGGATCGGGCCGCGCAGGGACGCCCCGACTTCGACGAGTACAAGGCGGACTACGGGCAGACGATCGTGTGCGGGTACGCGACGATCGGCGGGCACGCCTGCGGGATCGTGGCGAACCAGAAGAAGCTGGTGACGCGGACGATGCCGGGCGGGAAGAGCGGGCCGACGAAGAGCGTGCAGATGCCCGGGGTGATCTACGACGACGCGGCGGACAAGGCCGCCCGGTTCATCATGGACTGCAACCAGCGGAAGATCCCGCTGATCTTCCTGCACGACACGACTGGGTTCATGGTGGGGCGTGACAGCGAGCAGGGGGGGATCATCCGCGCGGGCGCGAAGATGGTGAACGCGATGAGCAACTGCGTGGTGCCCAAGATCGTGGTGATCCTCGGCGGGAGTTACGGCGCGGGCAACTACGCGATGTGCGGCAGGGCGTTCGACCAGTTCGTGAGTTTCGCGTGGCCCAGCGCCAAGTGCGCGGTGATGGGCGCGAACCAGGCGACGGGCGTGCTCGTGCAGATCGAGGAGGCGAGCCGGAAGCGCAAGGGCGAGACGATCGACGAGGCGGCGCACGAGAAGATCTACGGCGCGATCCACGCGGCGTACACGGAGCAGGCGGCGATCACCCACGCCGCGGCGCGCGGGTGGGTGGACCGGCTGATCGAGCCGCACCGAACGCGCGAGGAACTGATCGCGACGCTGGAGGCGGCGAACCAGGGATGGGACTATTCGCGCGAGTTCAGGACAGGGGTGTTGCAGGTGTGAGGGGGTCGTGATTCGCGCTCCCCACGTGACGCCCGACCTGAAGCGTAACGCGGACGCCGGACCTGAGGCGCTTTCGCCGAAGGTCCGGGTGTTGGGCGCACGTCAATCACGGATCGGCTGTTGCACGCTCGGATGCACCCACACCGCCCCACCTTCGCCCCTGTGTTTGTCGATGTACGCCACGATCCGGTGATAGTGGGCATCGCTGTGCACACGAACGACGTGGCACGATCCCCCCCAGACCTGGCCCGGGAGTGAACTCCGAACCGCGAAGGACGCCGCCTGCTTGGCGCGACCCACGAGCGGCTTGGCGTCGGAATCTCCAACGCGGACGAGCGCGTGGGCGTGGGTTTGCGTGACCGCGATGATCCGCGCCGGCGCGTGCATCTCGTCGAACTTCGTGCCGAGAGCCTGCGCAATGGCGGGGCGCAGGTGCTCGGGAATGCGGACGAGCGGGCCGACGATAGTGTGTGCGTGCCGACGCAGGCCCGCGTGCTCTTCCGACGGGGGAGGATTGTTGTAGTCGCCGCTGGAGTGGATGCGATGCGTGCGATCGCGGAAGCCCCGCTCGTCGCCCGGGAGCCAGTGCCCGCGGGCGCTGAACATGACGTGAGCCCAGTCGGCCCAGTGGGTCAACAGGAGAGTCTAATCAAGAGCGCGTGGGTGTACAGACCCGGACCTTCGGCAAAGTCGCCTCAGGTCCGGCGTCTAGTTTTGGCGCGACGGCTTACTTCGGCGCGGCGATGGAGGTCTCGAACTTCGGCTGGCCGCCCTGGATGCGCAGGACCACAGCGTCCTTCGTGGCGTTGCGGTTGGGGTCGATGGTGATGGTGCCGGTGACCCCGGGGAAGTTGCGTGTGGCGGCGATGGCGTCGGCCAGGGGCTTGCCCTGCAGGTTCGGGGCGCGGTCCATGGCGTCGAAGAGCAGGCGGGCGGCGTCGTAGCCCAGGGCGGCCAGGCCGTCGGGGATCTTGCCGAACTCGCTCTGGTACGCGCGGACGAAGGCCTGCACCTCGGGGCGGGTGTCCTCGTGGGAATAGTGGTTGGTGAAGAACGAGCCGTCGAGCGAGTCGCCGGCGTTGCGGAGTTCCTCGCTGTCCCAGCCGTCGCCCCCGATGAGCGGGACGTTGAGCCCGAGGCGCCGGGCCTGGCGGGCGATGTTGACGACCTCGGTGTAGTACCCGGGGACGTAGATGAACTCGGGGTTGCGCTGGCGGATGGCGGTGAGCTGGGCGGAGAAGTCGTTGTCGCCGTCGCCGTAGGCCTGCTCGATGACGACCTCGCCCCCCAGGGACTTGAAGGCTTCCTTGAAGTTGCGGTTGAGCCCGGAGGAGTAGGCCTGGGCGCGGTTGTAGAGGGTGGCGGCCCGGGAGAAGTTGAGTTTCTCGCGGGCGAACTTGGCGCCGACGTACCCCTGGAACGGATCGATGAAGCAGACGCGCGAGATCATGTCGCCGACGGCGGTGACGTCGGGGTTCGTGCTGCTGGGCGAGACCATCGGCACGCCGAAGCGCTGCGCGGTGGGCCCGGCCGCGAGCGAGCGGGACGAGGCGACCTCGCCCAGGAGGGCGACGACGCGGTCCTGCTGGATGAGGCGGGTCACGACGGTGACGGTTTCCTGCTGGCGTCCCTGGTTGTCGTAGGTGATGAGTTCGATGGGGCGGCCCTTCACGCCGCCGGCGGCGTTGCGCTCCTTGACGGCCAGGCGGATGCCGTTATCGGTCGAGACGCCGAAGGTGGCCTCGGAGCCGGTCATGGAGGCGAAGTGCCCGACCTTGATGGGGCCGGTGCCGGTGTCATGGGTGTTGCCGGTGCCGGTGGTGACGGTGCCGGCCGAGCCGCCCGCGGGGCGGTCGGTGTTCTTGTCCTCGCAGGCGGGGAGGGTGAAGGCGGCGAAGAGTCCGAGCAGGGCGAGCGCGCCCGACAGCAGGCCGAGTCGGTTCATGGCGAAGGGTTCCCGGTGGGTGCGGGGGAAACTCCCGGGGCGGCCCGATGCCGCGGACCGGGGCCCGCACTGACGGGGAAGCGTATCGGGGCGGGGGGCGCAGAGCCAAATAGCCACATCGCATATGGCCACATGGCCAAGGTGCCATGAGAACGCTGCGTGGAGGGCGGAATGAGGTTGCTCGGTTGAAAACCGGCTTGCGGAATCGCGGGGGGCTGGTAGGGTGGTGAGATGAAGATGAACTCGATTCGTGGCGTGCTTTCCGCCGCCCTGCTGCTGTCGCTCGCGGGCGTTGCCCACGGGCAGGGAACCATCGTGCCCGCGTCGCGCGTGGTGCAGGTGGGGGACCCGGTGCCCGGGTGGATCGGGTGGTCGGTGGCGTCGCTGAACACGCCGTTTACGGATGCGAACGGCGTGGTGGGGTTCACGGGCTCCATCAGCGGGGAGACGACGATCCACTTCGTGTGGTACGACGACGGGATCATCTGGCGGAACACGGACGCGGCGCCGGCGTTCGTGCTGAGCGGTGCGGAGGACACCTCGGGCGTGGGTGAGGGCGGGGCGTTCATCTACAGCCCGTCGATCACGCCGCAGGGCGCGCCGTCGTCGTCGGACGGGATCTGGTCGCACACGGGGTACATCGCGCGCGGGGGCGACCCGGTGCCGCAGGTCGAGGGGCGGTTCTTCAACGCGCTCTCGCGCCCGACGATGTTCGGGGCGGACGACGCGGCGATCGTGTCGACCACGTCGACGACGCCCGGGGGCGCAACCAACGGGCGGGCGCTCCTGCGCTGGAGTCCGGCCGACGACCTGAGCGTGGTCTTCAAGACGGGCGACGTGGTCTTCCCCGCGCCCGACGACTTCCCCATCGCCTTCGCGGCGCCGACGATCTCCTTCACGTACGACTACTCCGACAACGGGCTGCACCACGTGCACCACATCGGGCTGGTGACGGGCTCGACCGCGAACGACGCGTACGTGTACAAGAACGGCCTGCCCCTCATGCGCGAGGGGAGCCCCGTGCCCTTCGGGGCGCCCGGTGAAGTCTGGGAGAACTTCTCGGGCATGTCGGTGAACAACGACGGCACGGCGATCGTCTTCGGCGACACGAGCGCGCCGCCGGCCGCCGACGCGTTCCTCGCGGTCGAGAACCTGATCGTCATCCGCGAGGGCAACTCCGTCGTCGCCGGCGTGGAGATCCTCAGCGCCTCGTCCTGCCAGGGGGCCAGCATCAACAACCTCGGGCAGGTCGTCCACGTCTGGAACATCTCGAGCAGCGCCAACCGCGTCGTCTTCCTCGCGCCCGTCACCGACCTGCTCGGCGGGTGCGTGCTCGTGCGGCACAACGACCTGCTCGACCTCGACGGCGACGGCGTGGGCGACCGCGTCGTCACGAACATCCAGGTGTCCCAGATCAGCAGCCCGGGGCTCGACTTCGCCGACGACGGGTACCTCTTCCTCCGCGTCACCACCACCGACGTCGCCGGGGGCGACTCGCGCGTGGGCATCTTCCGGTTCGTGGCGGCGTGCCCGACCGACGGGTGCGACCCGGACTTCAACGGCGACGGCAACGTCGACCAGGACGACATCGCCTGCCTGGCGCAGGTCGTCGCGGGCGATCCGTCGTGCTCCGAAGCCGACCCGGACTTCAACGGCGACGGCAACGTCGACCAGGACGACATCGACGCGCTGTCGCAGGTGGTGGCCGGTGCAGAGTGCCCGTAAGGGCGGCGCACGCCCCCAGCGGGTGATCAAGATGACGCGAGGCGCGCGACGGCCTCGCGCGCGGGCACGCCGTCGACGCGCAGGGTCTTGAGCGCCGACGCGTGCCCACCGACGACGGTGACGGCGCGGGGCGCCACGCCCAGCGCGTCGGCGATCAGCGCACACAGGGCGGCGTTCGCACGCCCGTCCTCGGGCGGGGCCGCGACCCGGACTTTCAGGCGGTCGCCCAGCGGGCCGACGATCTCGTCGCGGCGCGCGCCGGGGACGGCCTTGATCCGCAGGAGACACGCCACGGGGCGATCCCCGCCAGCGGGTCTACCGGGATGGGGTGTGGGCGGGGGTTCGTCGGTCGCGAACATGGAAAATGGCCACATCGCAAAGTGGCAAAGGGACTACGGGAGAATAGTGACCGGAGCACCGTCAGTCGGGCGGGAAAACGCGGATCATGAGACGCGCGGTGGGGGAGTGATCGGGTGGTGTCAAGGGGGGTGTTCGGGGGGTCGATGGAAGCGTGCGGGCCACGCGGCGAAACCGCTTGCGGCCGCGGGCGGATGGTGTAGGGTGGAGCGGTGACAGGGCTGTACCGACCGGGAGGCGTTGTGCGGCAGATGCGGGATTATCGGTACGTGGGAGCGTTCGCCGCCGCGACGGTGGGCGTGCTGGGGGCGGCCGCGCCGGCCACGGCCCAGTTGCGCTCCGAAGAGGTGCTGGTCGTCTACGACAGCCGCATCCCCGACAGCCTGGCGGTGGCGGAGATGTACGCGGGGTCGGGGAAAGTTCCCGGGGGCGCGGGCGGGCTGGCGGGGCATCGCCCCGGAGTGCGGGTGTTTGACGTCGCGTCGTCGGGCGCGCCGGCGCTGACGGCCCCGACGATCACGCCCGCACAGTTCGCGGCGTCGCTCCGCGGGCCGATCCGGGCGCACCTGACGGGGCAGAACCTGACGCAGCGGGTGCGGTGCCTGGTGGTGACCAAGGGCATGCCGCACCGGGTGCAGGACCATGACGCGCCCTTCGCGGGCGACAACCCGACGCTGCAGGTGGACGAGATCCTGGCGGGCGACGCGACGGCGGCGAGCGTGGACGCGGAGTTGACGCTGGTGTACGCGGACCTGGACACGGGCGAGCAGGGCGGGACGATGGACAGCCGCGCGGACGGGCTGATCGTGAACCCGTTCTGGCGGACGCTCCAGCCGCACCGGGTGTACCCGCAGACGAACATCCTCTCGCCGAAGAACTACTCGGCGTTCATGCCCGGGCCGGCGTGGGTGCCCACGGGCTCGGGCGCGACGCGCCTGATGCAGGGCGACGTGCTGCTGGTGTGCCGGCTCGACGGGAACAGCCTGGCGGACGTCGACGCGGCCCTCACGCGCGCCGGGCGCGTGTTCTACGACACGCTGGCGCACGTGGCGCTCTTCGACGAGAGCGGGTCCAACGGCGTGGCGGACGCTGGCCCCAACGACGAACTGGACAACGTGGGGTCCGGGTTCAGCGCGTGCCGCGACGCCGACGACTACGAGATCACGCGCGACGAGTTCGCGACCGACACGCGCTTCGCCGGCTCGTTCGTGCGGTACAACGCGCTGCTGGGGAGCACGCAGTTCTTCGTGGGCCCGCGCCTGACGTGGCAGGCGCCGGTGCTGCTGGTGAACGAGCCGGTGGTGCTGGTGGCGTCGTACGGGGCGAACCACTTCGGCCTGCCGCTGACGACGGAGGGGCAGATCGCCCGGACGATCTACGCGCGGAGTTACCACTACCCCGACGGCGCGATCATGAACACGATCGAGAGTTACAACGCGCGCTCGCTGGGGGGCATCCCGCCGCTGGACTTCGCCCCGCAGATGCACGTGGGCGACTTCATCGAGGCGGGCGGGACGTTCGCCATCGGGCACGTCTGGGAGCCCCTGGCCGACGCCATCGCCGACAACCGCTACCTCGCGCGCCACTTCATCCGCGGGAACCTGTCGTGGGCCGAGGCCGCGTGGAGTTCGATCCCCGCGCTCAGTTGGCAGCACGTCGTGCTGGGCGATCCGCTCGCCCGGGCGGTGCGGTCGAGCGAGGACATCACCGGCGACCGGCGGATCACGGTGGACGATCTGTACGCGTGGGAGGCGTCGCCCAGCGACGTGGACCGCAACGGCGTGACCGACGCGAACGACCGGGCGCACGTGGTGCGGGCGCTGCGCGCGTGGGAACGCGCGGACGTGCTGACGGGGCGGGAGTAGGGCGGGCGGGCGCAGGCCCGAGCAAGTTTCAGTCGAGCACGAACCGGCGTTCGTCGTACAGGGCCGCGAAGCGGGCGGTGTGCGCCCCGGCGGCGGGCAGACTCTGGGCGCACGCGACGAGCAGGTCGACCATGTTGTGGTAGTCGGCGAGCGCGATGCACTCGCGGACGAGCGTGGGCGGGGCGGTGTGCGTGCCCGCCTGCACCGCGGCGAGGTCGCCCATGTTGTGGTAGTTGCCCAGGGGCAGGCAGACGCACGTCGCGTCGAAGCCCGCATCGCAGAAGACCGACGCTTCGCACGCGCCCCCGGCCATCAGTTTGCGCTGCCACTTCCACGAGCCGCCCGAGGCCTTCGCGAGGTCTTCCGCACGCCGGGCCACGGCGTCGGTGAGCCGGGGCGTGAAGACCGAGATGCGGTCGCCCACGCGGACAATCGGCCCGCCCCCGATCGGCGACTCGGCGAAACTCCGGCTGTTCTCGAGCGCGATGAGCCTCGCGCCGGGGGGAATCGTCCCCAGGCGGCAGGCGCCGATGGCCCCCACGAAGCCCACCTCCTCGGCCCGGGTCAGCAGCACACGCGTGTCGGCACGCGACGGCACGCGCCGCAGGACGTCGAGGGCCGCGAGCGCGCCCGCGAGCGCGGCGAGGTCGTCGCACGCGTGCGTGTGGAGCACGCCGTCGATCACCTCGGCGGGCGGAAGGTCCCACACGCCGACGTCGCCCACGCGCAGGCCCGAGGCGTCGTCGACCTCGCAGGCGTAGTGCGTGAAAGGCCCGGGGGCGTCGACCTTTCCAGCGAGCACGCCCCGCCGGCGCGTGTCGTCGGTCGTGAGGATCGCGACCTTGGCGCCGGGGAAGTAGGGTTCGAGCACCCCGCCCCGGAAGGCGAGGTGCAGCAGGCCCGGCGCGACGATGCGCTCGACGACGAAGGCGGGATGGTCAGTGTGCGCGGTGAAATAGAGCGGCGGGGCGTCGGTCGTCTCGGCGGGGGGCGCCAGGCTCAGCGTGAGGTTGCCGATGGCGTCGCGCGCGAGCGTGACGTCCGGGCGGGCTGCTGCCCAGGACTCGACCCAGCGCGTCACGCGGAACTCGCGCCCGGCGGCGGTGGGGGTCTGCGTCAGTTCCAGCAGCCAGCGTTCGTGCGAGGCCCGTTCGTCGGGGGAGATCATGGCCAGAGCGTACCGCGGCATGGGGCTGGACGGGCGGGGCGGTCGGCCCGCTACGCTCAGCCTGCATGACTGAGATCGTTCCGACCAAGCGAGCGGGGATCGCGGCGAGGCTGGCGGGGGCGCTGCGCGCGGTCGCGTCGGACATCAAGTTGGCGCACAGCGTCTTCGCCCTGCCCTTCGCGGTGCTCGGGGCGTTCCTTGCGCGCGGCGCGTCGGCGGCCGGCGAGGAGGGCGCCCGCTCGGCGGCCCGGGAGTGGTGGAACTTCCTCTGGCAACTCGGGATCGTCGTCGCGTGCATGGTGCTGGCACGCACGTGGGCGATGCTCGTGAACCGCCTGGCCGACCGGCGCCTGGACGCCGAGAACGAACGCACCAAGGGCCGCGCGTTCGCGTCGGGACGCGTCGGGCCCGTGCTGGGCTGGACCCTCGCGGGCGCGGCGGCGGGCCTCTTCATCGCGGCGTGCGGGGTCTTCCTCTGGCTGTTCAAGAACCCCTGGCCCTTGTACCTCTCGCCGCTGGTACTCGGGTGGCTTGCGTTCTACTCCTACACGAAGCGGTTCACGGCGGCGTGCCACCTCGTGCTGGGCGTGTCGCTGGCGCTCGCGCCGATCGCCGCCGCCATCGCGGTCCGACCCGAGGCGATCCTCTCCACGCCCACGCTCTGGTGGCTCGCGGGGTTCGTCGCGCTCTGGGTCGCGGGCTTCGACATGATCTATGCCATCCAGGACGAGGCCTTCGACCGCACGAAGGGGCTGCACAGCATCCCCGCCAAGATCGGTCCCTACGGCGCGGTGTGGGCGGCACGAACGCTCCACGGGATGTCCATGGTCGCGCTCCTCGCGTCGTGGACGAGCGACGTGCGCCTGGGGTGGTGGTACGCCGCGGGCGTGGTGATGGTCTTCTCCCTGCTGGTCGTCGAGCACGTGGTGCTCTCGCGCAGCGGACGAGGCACGGGCGAGAAGCCCCGCCTGCACGCGTTCTTCTTCACCCTCAACGGCGTGGTGAGCCTGGCGATGGGGGCGGCGGGCGTCGCGGACCTGCTGACCGGGACGTAGGATCACGAACCGGTGCGTTGGCCGAGCGGTTGAAGGCGCTCGACTTGAAATCGAGTAGACCGAAAGGTCTCGGGGGTTCGAATCCCTCACGCACCGCTTTGCGTCCGCCTGGGGCAGTGCGCCGCAGCACACGCCTCATCGCGGGCATCACACGACGACGTTGATCATCCGCCCGGGAACCACGATGATCTTCTTCACCGGGCGATCCCCGATGCACTCGCGCACGCGCGGATCGTCGAGGGCCAGACGCTCGTGCGTCGGCGCGTCGGCCCCGGCGGGCACGCGGACCCGCGTCCGCACCTTGCCCTGCACCTGCACGGGAACCTCCACCTCGTCGTCGTGCAGCAGCGCCTCGTCGTGCGCGGGCCAGCGCTGGTGCATCGCGAACCCCGCGCCCCCGGCCTTGGCCCAGAGCTCCTCGGCCACGTGCGGGACAAACGGCGACACGACCAGCGCCAGACGCGACACCTGCGCACGTGTCAGGGGCGGCGACTCCTTGTCGGCGGCCACGCACGCGTTCACGAACTCGATCATCGCGGCGATGGCCGTGTTGAACGACAGACGCTCGACATCGCCCGCGACCTTCGCGATCAGGCGGTGCAGACGCTTCTCCAGGTCGGGGTCGGGGGCTTCCCGCACGCGCAGCGCGCCGTCGGCCTCCGACACGCACGATCGCCACAGGCGCTGCAGGAAGCGGTAGAGCCCGGCGATGTCGCGCGGGTTCCAGGGCTTGCTCGCCTCCAGCGGGCCCATGTACATCTCGTACAGGCGGAACGTGTCGGCCCCGAACTCCGCGATGACGTCGTCGGGGTTCACGACGTTCTTCAAACTCTTGGACATCTTCGCGACGATCTGCGTGACGGGTCCGCCCGTCGCACGCTCCACGTACTGCCCCTCGCCCCGCTCCTCGACGGCGTCGACGGGCACCAGGCTCTTGTCCGCACGCTGGTACGCGAAACTCGTGATGAGCCCCTGGTGAAAGAGCCTCTTGAACGGCTCGGGCGTGCGCACAAACCCCAGGTCGAACAGCACGTTCTGCCAGAAGCGGGCGTACAGCAGGTGCCCCACGGCGTGCTCGCTCCCGCCGACGTACAGGTCCACGCCCCCGACGGGCTGCCCGTCGCGCGCGCCCATCCAGTACGCCTCGGCGTCGGCGCCCACGAAGCGACCCGCGTTCCGCGGATCGCAGTAGCGGATGGCGTACCAACTGGAGCCCGCGCTCCCGGGCATCGTGTTCGTCTCGCGCCGCACGGGCGTCTGGGCCGGAAGCAGCGCGGGGTCGACGCCCGCCTCGCCCGCGGTCGTGCGCACCCAGTCCGTCGCCTTGGCGAGCAGGGGCTGGGGATCGTCGCTCTCCGCGGGCGTGTAGTCCGCGAGGTCGGGAAGCCGCACGGGCAGGCGCGATTCATGGATGGGGTAGGCGTTCCCCGCGTCGTCGTAGACGATCGGGAACGGCTCGCCCCAGTAGCGCTGGCGCGAGAAGACCCAGTCGCGCAGGCGGTGCTGCGTGCGGGCACGCCCCGTGCCGGTGCGCTCCAGCCACGCGATGATCCGCGCGGTGGCCTCGGGCTGGTGCAGCCCGTCGAGCGACACCTCGGCGTTCGCCGAGTTCGCGGCGAGCCCGGGCTCGGCGAAGGCCTCGCCGTGGTGCGCGTAGTACGCACGCCGGGTGAAGAGGGCTCGCAGTTCGTCGAGCGAGCCGACACCCAGCCCGTCGAGGAACTCCATCCAGATGCTGTGCGTCGCACCGCGGCGCGGGCCGGGCGTGTTGGGCACGTTGCACGCCTGCGCATCCGGGCGGCGACGGGTGCGGACGATCTCCCACGCGCGCTCGAAGGGCATGGCGGCGTCCGCGGCGCTCAGCCCCAGCACGTCGGCGAGGTTTGTGCGCCAGGATTCGCCGGTGTCGGCGGCGTGCTCGCAGAACCACTTCATCGCCAGCACCGCCCGCGGGTACACCACGTCGCGGATCGGCAGGTCGAACGCCCGCGCAAACTCGAAGTCGCGCTGGTCGTGCGCGGGCACCGCCATGATCGCGCCCGTGCCGTACGTCGCCAGCACGTAGTCCGCCACCCACACGGGGATCGCCTCGCCCGTCGCGGGGTTCGTCGCGTGCACGCCCAGGAAGACGCCCGTCTTCCGCTTGTCCTCCATGCGTTCCACGTCGCTGCGGCTCTTCGCGCGGTCGACGTACACCCGCACGCCGTTCGCGTCACACCCCGCGGGCGGGGCACCGAGCACGCCCTCGACCAGCGGGTGCTCGGGCGCAACGACCATGTACGTCGCGCCGAAGATCGTGTCGGGGCGCGTCGTGAAGACCGTCAGGGCCGCGTGCCCGGGCACGGGGAACGCGATCTCCGCGCCCGTCGAGCGGCCGATCCACTCGGCCTGCATCGCCTTGGTCGAGGCGGGCCAGTCGAGCCAGTCGAGTTGTTCGAGCAGACGCTCGGCGTACGCCGTGATGCGGAGCGTCCACTGGCGGAGCGGCTTGCGGACCACCGGGTGCCCGCCCCGCTCGCTGCGACCGTCGATCACCTCGTCGTTCGCCAGCACCGTCCCGAGTTTCGGGCACCAGTTCACGACCATCTCGCTCAGGTACGCGAGGCGTTTGGAATCAAGGAAGGCCCGCCGGGCACGGGCGTCCATCGCGCTCCACGGCGCGGGCGTCTCGATCTCGCCCCGCGAGGCCATGGCGACCAGGTCGGCGATGGGGCGGGCCTTGCGGAGGACGGGGTCGAACCACGCGTCGTAGAGACGCAGGAAGATCCACTGCGTCCAGCGGTAGTACTCGTCGTCGATCGTGCCGAACTCGCGCGACCAGTCGTAGGAGAAGCCGAAGCGCCGGAGCTGGCGCCGGAAGTTGTCGATCGCGGTGCGGGTGGTGATGGCCGGGTGCACGCCGGTCTGGATGGCGTACTGCTCGGCGGGCAGGCCGAACGCGTCCCAGCCCATGGGGTGCAGGACGTTGCACCCCTGCAGGCGTCGGAAGCGCGAGATGATGTCGGTGGCGGTGTACCCCTCGGGGTGCCCGACGTGGAGCCCCGCGCCGCTGGGATAGGGGAACATGTCAAGGCAGTAGAACTTCGGACGCGCGGGGTCGAACCCGGGCTCGCCCGGGTTGGGCTGGCGGAAGGCGCCGGCCTGTTCCCAGCGCTCCTGCCACCGGCGCTCGATCTCGTCGGCGAGCCGGGCGGCATAGCGGTGCGCGGGGGTGTCGCGGTGGGCGGCGTCGGTCATTCGGCGGGCTCTGGTGCGCGCCGGGGGCCGCGAACTGCGGGTCGACGCGCGTGCGGCGACGACTATAGCCGTTTGCCCGGGCCGCCCTTGGAGGCGTCACGCCCGCGCGACACGCCCGACAGCTTGATCTCGTGGAGCGCCGGCTCGCCCGGAGGGCTCTCGCCCGCGCCCAGCACCAGACGCTTGGCCTCGCCCGCGACGCCGAAGGAGCCGGTCACGAGGATCAGGTCGTCGCGGTTGACGGCCCTGCCGGCCAGCGCGAGCGCCTCGCGCACGCTCGGGGCCACCTGGCTCATCTTCCCCGAGACCTCGGCGAACTTGCGCTGGAGTTCGCGCGGGTCGACGGCGCGGGCGCTGTCGGCGGCCTTCGTGAAGATGATCTTGTCCACGCCCGTGGCCAGGGCCGCCAGCATCCCCGGGGCGTCCTTGTCGCTCGCGCAGCCGAAGACGCAGACGAGCGAATCGCAGCGGACCTGCGTGCCCAGGGCCTTCATCAGGGCCTGGACAGACTCCTTCGTGTGGGCGCCGTCGACGATGACCTTCGGACGCGTGCGGATCGTCTCCATCCGTCCGTTCACGCTCGTGCCCGCGAGCCCCTGGGCCACGAGCGCCTCGGGCGCTTCGAGCCCGCGCACGCGGAGTTTGTCCACCAGCGCCAGGGCCAGGGCGCAGTTCACCGCCTGGTGCTCGCCCCGCAGGGGCACGGGCAGGTGCTCGAAACTGCTGCGGGGCGTCGTCACCACCACCCGCGCGTGCGGGCCCAGCACCGGGCTCGACTCGAACCGGTACGAGTAGTCGATGTCCTCGCCCAGGAACTCCAGGGTCGCGCCCACCTCCCCCGCCCGGGCACGCAGCACCGCCGCCACCGCGGGGGACTGGGGCACACTGACGGCGGGGGCGCCGGGCTTCATGATGCCGGCCTTGTGTCGGGCGATGTCCTCGATGGCGGGCCCGAGCAGTTGGACGTGCTCCATCTGGATCGCGCACAGCCCGCAGACCTCCGGGGTCAGGATGTTCGTCGCGTCCTGCGCCCCGCCCAGCCCGACCTCGATCACCGCCACGTCGACCGCCTGCTCGGCAAAGTGCAGGAACGCGACCGCCGTCAGAAGTTCGAAGTACGTCGCCTGCCCGTGGGCACGCTCGATGTCCTCGGCGGCGCCCGCGGCCCGGGCCAGCAGCCCCGCGAAGTCGTCGCGCGGGATCGGCACGCGACACACGCGGACTCGCTCGGACAGGTCGATCAGGTGCGGGCTCGTGTACAGCCCGGTGGCGATCCCGCACCCCTGCAGGCACGCCGCCACCATCTCGCACACGCTCCCCTTGCCCTTGCTCCCGGCGACATGCACGCACTTGAAGGAGTCCTGTGGGTTCTCCAGGCGCTCCATCAACGCGCGCATGCGATCGAGCCGGAATGTCTCGGCGACGTCGATCTGCGACGGACGGAGCGCCTCGACGTTCGACCGGGCCGCCAGGTACGCCAGCGCGTCGTCGTACCCGGCGAAGACCTTGGGGGCCGGGGGTTCACGCATGGCCGCCTTGCGCTTCGATCGGGCGTCGTCCGCGGGCGTGTCCTTGCGCTTCCTGCCTGCCATAGCGGACCCCTGCGATTCCGTTCAATGTATCACACTCGCCCCGAAATCGTTGCACGAATCTCGCACGACACCCCTCAACCCGTGCGGGCGCAAGGCGCAAAGTTCGCCGATCCGCCCACCGGGCTCGCGCGGGGTCAGGCCAGAACCTTGCGGACCATCCCGATGTAGTCCGTGGACGAGCGCGTCCCGCCGCATTCCGTGACCAGGCGCGCCACCTGCCCGCGGTGGTACGTCGAGTGGTTCAGCACGTGCGTGAGAATCTCGCCGACGGTCGAGGTGAAACGCTTCCCCTCGCTGCTGGCGTACAGGCACTCGCGGCCCAGGTCGGCCTCGCGCAGCGTCGCGACGTACGCGCCCCACGACGCGTCGAGTTCCGCCAGGCGACGACGCACCTCGCCGGGCTCCATCGGAGGGAACCAGTCGATCGGATTCTGGTAGGGCGTCTTCTGCAATCGCCACAGCCACACCTGGCGCGCCAGGATGACGTGCGGCATCAGCCGCGTCAGGCGGTCCCACGCGGGACCGGTGCGCCGTGACGCGGGCACGCTCTCGATCGACGCCACGGCCAGTTCGTTCGCCCAGGCCTCGTACGCCAGCAGTCCGCGGAAGTGCTCGACCAGTGTCATCGCAATGCCTCCACCGCGGGCGGGGTTCGCATCGCGGCCTTCATGTCTCGCACCGCCTCGCGCAGCCCGACGAACACGGCGCGGCTCACGATCGCGTGCCCGATGTGCAGTTCGCTCACGCCCGGGAGCGCCGCGATCGGGCTCACGTTCGCGTAGTTCAGCGCGTGCCCGGCGTTGAAGCGCATCCCCGCGCGGATGATCGCCCCGCCGCTCGTGTGCACCGCGTCCAGTTCACGCCGCAGACGCTCCACCCGGAAGTCCCCCCCGCACGCCAGGAACGCCGCCGAGTAGGGCCCTGTGTGCACCTCGCACACGTCGAACCCCGCGTCCGCGCAGGCGTCGACCTGGCGCTCGTCGGCGTCGATGAACGCCGACACCAGGCACCCGGCGACGCGCAGGCGCGCCACCACCTCGCGCAGACGCGGCGTCTGCCCGGCGACATCGAGCCCGCCCTCGGTCGTCACCTCGTGCCGCCCCTCGGGCACGAGCATCGCGCTGTGCGGACGCACGCGCGACGCGATGGCGACCATCTCGTCGGTGGCGGCCATCTCCAGGTTGAACTTCACGCGCACCAGCGGGCGGAGCAGTTCCACGTCGCGGTCGATCACGTGCCGCCGATCCTCGCGCAGGTGCACCGTGATCCCGTCGCCCCCGCCCATCTCGACCTCGTGCGCCGCCCGGACGGGGTCGGGCTCGCCGTACTCGCCCGGCGTCGCCCCCGCGCCGACGCGGTACCGCGCCTGGCGGATGGTGGCGACGTGGTCGATGTTCACCGAGAGCAGCGGCATGGGCGAACGGTAGCGGGGGGCCGGTACCATCGGCCATGGACGTGCAGATGGTCATTGGCGCCGCCATGGCGCAGACGCGGGCGGGCAATCCGGGCCAGGGCGCACGCCTCCTCGACGACGCCCTGCGCACCCGCCCCGACGACGTACCACTCCTGCGCGCGCTCGCGCAGGTACGCCGCGCGGGCGCCGACCTCGCCGGCGCCGCCGAAGCCCTCGCCCGGGCGCACGCCCTCGCGCCCGACGCCCCCGGGCTGGCCCACGACGCCGGGCGTGCCCTCCTCGCGGCGGGACGCCCCGCCGACGCCGCCGCGATCCTGACGCCCCTGCACGCACGCACCCCGGCCGACCAGGGCGCGGCGATTGACGCGGCGTCTGCGTCCATCGCCTGCGGGCGCTTCGACGACGCCTGGGCGGCCTACCAGCGCCTCGCCGACGCCCGCCCCCGCGACCCCGAGGTCTTCGTCCGCTGGACGGACGCGGCGATCCGCGCGGGCGAGGTGGACGAGACCGTCCGCGCCTCCCGCGACGCCATGGCCCGCTTCCCCGACACCCCCGAGACAATCCTCCAGGCGTGCGTCGCGATGGCCTTCGCCGACGACACCGACCCCGACGAGCACACGGCCCTGCACCGGCGCCTGGGCGAACTCGTCCGCGACGCCTCGCCCACCGCGCACGAGCACTTCTTCAACGACCCCGACCCGGAACGCCCGCTGCGGGTGGCCTTCTACTCCACCGACTTCCGGCGCCACGCGTGCGCGTTCTTCCTGAACGCGCTTCTCCCGAACCTCGACCCCGCGCGCGTCGTCCCGCTGTGCTACGCCCTCCACGCGCCCGACGACGTGTCGCGCACCTTCGCGGCCCGCTTTCCTTACCGCGAACTGGGCGACCTCGCCGCCGAGGAGATCCGCGAGATCGCCGCGAGCGACGCCGTCGACGTGCTCGTCGACTGCTCCGGCTGGTCGCGCGGACACCGCATGGACGCCATCGCCCGCCCGATCGCCCCCGTGCAGGTCTCGTGGCTGGGATACTCGAACACCAGCGGCCTGCCGGGCCTGCACCACCGCTTCGTCGACGCCATCACCGATCCGCCGGGAACAGACCGCTGGGCGACGGAATCGCTCGTACGCCTCCCCGGGTGCTTCATCGCGTACGCGCCGCCCGCCGAGGCCCCGACGCCCGGGCCCAGGCCCCCGCATGCGCCGGATGAGCCGTTCGTGTTCGGCTCGTTCAACCGCCTCGAGAAGGTCCAGCACGCCACGCTCCGCGCCTGGGGCGAGGTCCTCGCACGCACGCCCGGGGGCGTGCTGCTGCTGAAGGACGACGGCACGCCCGGGGCGCGCGTGTCGCTGGAACGTCGCTTCGCGCACGCCGGGGGCGACCCGGCACGCTTCCGCTGGACGCCCTTCGAGCGCGCCGTGGCGGCCCACCTCGCCGCCCACGACCGCATGGACCTCGCGCTCGACCCGTTCCCCTACAACGGCACGACCACCACCTGCGAGGCGCTGCTCATGGGCGTGCCGGTCGTCGCGCTCGCGGGGCGCGTGCATCGCGCGCGGGTCGGGGCGTCGCTCCTCCACACCTGCGGGCTGGGCGACCTCGTCGCGCCCGACATCGACTCATACGTGCGCCTCGCCACGGACCTCGCGCGCGATCCGACCCGCCTCGCGGACCTGCGCCGCACCACGCGCGATCGCTTCCTCGCGTCGCCCGTCTGCGACGGGCCGGGCTTCGCCCGCCGGTTCGAGGGCGCCCTGCGCGAAACGTGGCGTGCCTGGTGCGCGCCGCGCCGGCGCTGAGAGCCTCAGGCGCCGAACGCCCGCCACTGGACGCGCACGCCCTCTTCGAAGGGCGTGGACGGCGCGTAGCCCAGTTCCGCGCGCGAGCGCGTGAGGTCGGCCCACGTGCGCAGCACGTCGCCCTGCTGCATGGGCTCGCGCCGGACGATCGCGTCGCGCCCCACGACGCGCTCGATCGTCCGCAGCATGTCGTGGAGCGCCACGGGCGCGTCGCTCCCGAGGTTCCACACGCGGTACCCGTGCGCGGGGATGCGGTCGTACGCCGCGAGAACCCCCGCGACGATGTCGTCGATGAACGTGTAGTCCCGGCTCATGGACCCGTCGCCGAAGAGCGTGACGGGCTCGCCCCGCGCGATGGCGCGCATGAACTTCGCGATGGCCAGGTCCGGGCGCTGGCGCGGGCCGTACACCGTGAAGAAGCGCAGTTGCGCCGTCGGCATGCCCGTGAGCAGGTGGTGCGTGTAGCCGATGAGTTCGCCCGCGCGCTTCGTGGCGGCGTAGGGGCTGATGGGCTGCGACACGTCCTGATCCTCGCGGAAGGGCGCGCTGGGCGCGTTGCCGTACACGCTGCTCGACGACGCGACGACGAGGCGCGCGCAGTCCGCCCGGGCCGCCGCGTCCTGGATGATCGCGGTGCCCAGCACGTTCGCCCGGGCGTAGCCCGCGGGGTCCTCGATGCTGGGACGCACGCCGGCCTTCGCCGCCAGGTGGATGACCCCCGCCGGGCGCTCGCGCGCGATGAGCGTGCGCATCGCGCCCGCGTCGGTGAGGTCGGCCTCGACAAACACGCCCCCGGCGGCCAGGAAAGCGTCGCGCGTGCGTTCCTTGATGGCACGGGCGTAGAACGGGTCAAAGTTGTCGACGCCGACGACGCGCTCGCCCCGACGGAGCAGCGCCTCGCACACGTGCGAGCCGATGAACCCCGCCGCCCCCGTCACAAGGACCGTGTCAGGCATACGCGAACCGTACTCGCATCACAGAGCGGGCGGCTGAACGCGACGCCAACGCGATCCTGACCCCTCGCGGCGAGTGCAAAAACAAAGCAGGGTGCCATCCTGTGGACGGCACCCCGCTGGAGGAGAGAGAGATCAAGGGGAGTATAGAGAGATCATCGGGTGAAAAGTTGCCCAAACCCTCAAAAGAACTTTGCTCGCCGACAGGAAATCCGCATTTCATGCGGCAACACATCGATGTAAGGTGAAACATACGAACGTGCCGCGAACAGTCGCGCAGGAGTGACGGCATCGCACGTCGCACTCCACGCTTAACACAACACCCCGAGGCTGAGCCTCGGGGTGTCGGTTGGGATCTGACCCCTCGGAGGGTCAGCGTGGGGTTGTTTTTGGGTGAAAGTGCCCAATCCGCCGGGCGCGATCGTGTGATCATTCCGGACGACGCGGCGCGGGCTGGTCCATCCGCTCGCGCAGACGCCGGATGGCGTCCTCGCGCTGCTCGGGGGGCAGGTTGCGGATGCGCTCGCGGGCACGCTCGGGGATGCGGGGATCGTCCATCGCCGGCGGGCGCCCCTCGCCCGCGCCCTGGCGCGGCTGCATCTCGCGACGCAGACGCTCGATCTCACGCTCCAGCGCGGGCTTCTGGGCCTCGTTCAGCACCCCCATGATCGCCTTCTGCGTGTCCGCGGGACGCGGGGCTTTCTGCATGATCTCACGCAGGCGCTCGCGGGCGGCGGTGGCGGCTTCGTTCTCCGGGGCCGGGGCCATGCCCTCGGCGTCGCGCGGAGCGCCCTCGCGGGGCCCGCCCTCACGCGGCCCGCCCGGGCGACGCGGCGCGCCGTCGCGGGGCGCCATGTCGGGGCGCGGCTGGGCGCCGTCGCGCGGCGGGCCGCCCCGCCGGGGCGCCGGGGCGTCCTGCCCCGGGCGTCCCTCAGGACGACCCTCCGGACGGCCTTCCGGCCTGCCTTCTGGGCGCGCCGGGCCCGGACGAACGGCGCCGGGGCCCGGCTCGGGGTTGAACGCCTGCTCGAAGCGCCGGCGCTCGTTCTCGGGGAGTTGACGGAGCAACTCGCGCACCTCGCCCGCGTGGGCCTCGCGATAGTCGTCGGCCTCCTTGCGGAACTCGGCGTTGATCATCTCGACGTGCTCGATCTGTTCGGGCGTCAGGCGAACCTCGTCCGGGGCCTTGTCGCTCCGGAGAGACTCAATCGCCCGCATGAACAGGCGCTGCGGGGTTTCGGGCGCACGCCCTTCGCGGGCCCCGGGGCGGTCGCCGGTCGTCAGCCGACGGTTCTCGCCCGGGCGGGCGCCGTCGCGGACCTGCGGGCCCTGGAGCGGACGCGGGGGCGGGGAAGACTGCTGGGCCAGGGTCGGACCGGCGAGCAGCGCCACGCCGCACGCCGCGATCAGCCATCGAGCGGGATTCGTCCGGGAACGGTTCGTCACGGGGAGCCTCCTGAAGGCCGGTGGTTTCATGGCCTTCCGGCGTGCTGAACGCGGGAACTCGTGGGGTATTGCCTGTCGGGCAGGGCATCCCGCCCCATACGCTTGGGCATGGGTCTGACGAAGCAGTTTGTGCAGGACGTGCTGCGGGGGGCGCCCGGGGCGGACGGGGGTCCGCTGCTGGGAGGCGATCGGCTGGTCTGGGCCGCCGCGTGCGACGCCGTCGCGTCGATCAAGGTCCAGCACGCGGGCGACACCCCCGACGCCCGCCGGGCGGTCGCCGCCCGGGCGTACGAGGCCCTGTCCTCGGCGGCCCGAGCCGCCGGCGAGCGGGTGGACTCGCTCCTGGTCGAGTTCGTGAACCATGCCGGCGAGGTCGTCCAGGCCGAGCGCCTGGGGTCGGGCGCGCCCGGGGCCGCCCAGACGCCCCGTCCGGCCGTGCCGGCCGCGGGCCCGACGCCGGCCGCGGGCGGGGGCCATCCCGGCGGGGGCGGCGCCCCGGGCGGGCACACGCCGATCCCGGGGCTGAACCCCGGCGCGTCGGGGCTGGACGGGCTGGGGCACGTCATCGCGGTGGGGGCGGGCAAGGGGGGCGTCGGCAAGTCCACAATCTCGCTGAACCTCGCCGTCGGGCTCGCGCGACGGGGCTATCGCGTCGGGCTGCTCGACGCGGACATCTACGGCCCGTCGATGCCCACGATGCTCGCCCTCGCGGGCCAGCAGCCGGTGGTGCGCGAGGGCGTGCTCGAACCCTTCTACGCCCACGGCGTGCGCTGCATGACGATGGGCGCGCTCGTGCAGGCCGACAAGCCGCTGATCTGGCGCGGGCCGATGGCCCACGGCGCGTTCAAGCAGTTGCTGGAGCAGACGCACTGGGGCGAGTTGGACTACCTGGTGATCGACCTCCCGCCGGGCACGGGAGACATCTCGCTCACGATGGCGCAGATGCTCCGGCTCACGGGCGCGGTGGTCGTGTGCACTCCTCAGAAAGTGGCGCAGGACGACGCGGTGCGGGCCGCCCGCATGTTCGAGCAGTTGGGCGTGCCCGTGCTGGGCGTGGTCGAGAACATGTCGTACTTCGTGGGCGACGACGGCAAGGAATACGACATCTTCGGGCGGGGCGGGGCCGAGGGCATGGCCCGCCGCCTGGGCGTGCCGTTCCTGGGCGGAGTGGCGATCACCACGGCCCTGCGCGTGCACAGCGACAGCGGCAACCCGACGGCGAACTTCACGGGCACCGACCGCGCGGGGGCGCTCCTCCGCGACGACCTGGAGCGCCTCGTGCGGGCGGTCGAGGGGCAGGTCGCTCTCGCGACGCTGCGCCAGGGCCAGACGCGCCCGACGCTCAGCGTCTCGTGAGCGGCCCCGGGCGCGCCGCGCCGTGGACGAATTGCGCAACCTGCTGTTTCGAATGAACTTGCGACCACCGCCGTCGCGACGCCCCGCTCGGCACGACCGGGCGATCCTGGTGTGTGACAGCGTGTCCCGACTCGCCGAGGGTACACTCGCGCGCACTCGGAGGAACACCCATGGCAAAGAAGAAGGCGAAACAGGCGTCGAAGAAGAGCGGCTCGAAGAAACCGGCGAAGGCGGCCCCGAAGAAGCCCGCGAAGAAGGCGGCGGCGAAGAGCGCGCCCGCGAAGAAGGGCGGCGCCCAGAAGGGCGGCATGTTCCCCGTCTCGACGGGGAGCGGCGCCACCCCATCGCAGATCGGCAAGACGATCGTCGCGATGTTCAACGAGGGCAAGTTCAAGGAGATCGAGGACCTCTACTGGTCGCCCGACATCGTCTCGTGCGAGGGCGTGGGCGTGGGGCTCGAGTGGCGCGGACGCCACGCGGTGGAGGCGAAGAACGCCGATTGGATGAAGAACAACCGCATCCACGGCGCGAGCGCCGAGGGGCCCTTCGTCGGGTCCAGCGGCTTCGCCATCAGGTTCAAGATGGACGTCGAGACGCTCGCCACGGGGAATCGGAGCGTGATGGACGAGGTAGGCGTCTACCAGGTGCGCGACGGGAAGATCGTCCGCGAAGAGTTCATGTACGCGATCTGATTCGCGCGGTGACACACCGAAGGCCGCGGTGCGTGCCCGGACGGGGCCTGCGCCGCGGCCTTTGCGCGTGCTGCGCGAACGCGCCGGGCTCTACTGCAGGTTCACGGGCATCACGACGTACATGAAGTCGTTCCCGCTCTTGATGAGCCCGGGCTTGTTGGGCGCCTTGAGTTCCAGGATCACCTGCGGGTCGGTGAGCACCTTGAGCGCGTCGACGATGAACGTCGGGTTGAACCCGATCTCGATGTCGTCGCCGTCGTACCCGGCCAGGTCGACCTTCACGTTGGCCTCGCCCATCTCCGGGGCGCGGCTCGTCAGGTCCAGTTGCTTGCTCTTGCTCTTGAACGCCAGGCGCACGCCGCGCGACTCTTCGTTGGTGAGCAACGCCGCCCGCTTCACGGCGGAGGTCACGACGTCGCGGTCGAACGTCACCTTCTTGTCCTGGTCCTTGGGGATCACGTCCTCGTAGGGGGGGAAGTTTCCCTCGGTCAGGGTGCTCGTGAGGACGGCCCGTCCCGGGCTGGCGGCGGTGCCGAAACTGAACAGGATCTGCGTGTCCGTGATCGCGATCTGCACCGGCTCGTCGTGGTCGTGGATCAGTTTCTGGAGCATGCCCAGCGCCTTGCTGGGGACGATGCACTGCACGGGCTTGGCGTCCTTCTCGGCGCCGGTCAGGGCGGCCCGGGCCAGGGCGAGCCGGCGCCCGTCGGTCGCGACCAGTTCCAGGCGCTTCCCGTCACGCTTGAACAGCACGCCGTTGATCGCATAGCGGGAGGTCTCGCGCGCCGTCGCGAAGAGCGTCCGCGCGACGAGTTCCGCCAGCGAGCCCGCGGGGTGCGTGATCACGGCCTTGGCCGGCGGCGCGCCCCCCGTGCCCGACACCACGCCCGCGAACTCGGGGATCGGCGGGAACTCGCCCGCGGGATACCCGAAGACCTTGAAGTGCGCATCCTTCCCGCGGATGTGCAGGGCCTCGCCCTCGGTCTCGAGGGTCAGCGTGGGCTCGTTGTCCTCGGCCGAGACGATCTGGCGGATCTTGTCCGCGGGGATCAGGGTCTCGCCGGGCTCCTGCACATCGACCTTGGAGATGGAGAGACGCAGGGCGACCTCGGCGTCTGTGGCGGAGAGGATCAGTTCGTTGGCCCCGCCGGCCTTGACGGCCTGGATACGCACGCACTGCAACTGGGGGCGCGGGGTGCGGGCGGCGACAGCGCCGGAGACCAGGTTGATCCCTTCCAGCAGGGCCGCTCGATCGCAAATGACTCGCATAGGTCGAACTCCGTCTCAGTCGTGAAGGGTGCCGTCCCGGGGTGGGGGCGCGTGTGCGTTCCGGCCCGCCATGGCCCGGTGGGAAGTGTACCAGATGGGGCGGGCGAGCCGTGGCGGAGGGGCTGTCGGCTGGGGGGTGGTGCAATGGCACCTACTTTGCACAAATCGCCCCCCCGCGCGGTTGCCACGGCCCGGGGAGGGGGCGATACTCCCATCCCCCCGGGGGGGTTTGGCGATAACCGGGGGTCCGGGCGTGGGCGCGCGGGGCGTCCGTCCGGGATTTTGCACCGGTTGCACACCGGGCGGGGCGCGTGCGCCCGGCCCTTGGAAAGGTGGTGGTCATGTCCTTCGAAGCCGCCGTTCATGCCCAGACCATCGAGATCGACCGCCTGTCGCTGGAGATGTGCGCCGCCGCCGGCAGCGGGCACCCCACCAGCGCGATGAGCGTCGGGCACCTCGTCACGGTGCTCATGTTCAACACCATGCGCTGGAGCCCGGACTACCCCGACTACCCGACCTCCGACCGCCTGGTCCTCAGCGAGGGGCACGCGGTCCCCGCGGTGTACGCGGCGGCGGCGAAGCTGGGCGTCATGATCGGCAAGGACCCGGCCAACCGGCGCCGCCTCACGGTCGAGGACCTCCGCTCGCTCCGCGCCGGCCCCAGCGAACTCGAGGGGCACCCCAACCCGATGGAGGGGTTCCCGTTCTTTGACGCCGCCACCGGAAGCCTGGGCCAAGGGCTGTCGATCGCCTGCGGGCTGGGCGAGGCGGCCCGGCTCGACGGGCTCGACCGGCGCATCTACTGCATCATCGGGGACGGCGAGTCGCGCGAGGGCCAGGTGGCCGAGGCGCTCGACTTCCTCGTCGAGCGGAAACTCAAGAACGTCCTCCCGATCTTTAACTGCAACGAGTACGGGCAGGCCGACCGCGTGAGCGGGCAGCAGTCCGCCGAGACGCTGGCGGCGAAACTCGAGGCGTGCGGGTTCGAGGTGCGCTCGATCGACGGGCACGCGCCCGCGCAGATCCAGAGCGCGTTCGAGGCGTTCATCGCCGGCACCAAGAGCGGGAAGCCCCTCGCCGTCATCGCGCGGACGATCAAGGGCTGGGGCTGCCCCAGCCTCCAGGGCAACGGCTGGCACGGCAAGCCCCCGACCGGCGACGCGCTCAAGAAGGCCCTGGGCGAACTCGACCAGAAGCGCGTCGAACTCACGAGCAGCCTCGCGACGTCGGACGCGTTCACCATCGACCCCCCGCCGGAGATGAGCCAGACCCCGCCCGAGCCGGGCGAGGCGCCGACCCTCAGCGAGTTCATGAAGCGCAACGACATGGAGAGCCTGCTCCAGAGCGGGAACATGGCGACCCGCCGGGCCTACGGCATCGCGCTGCGCGCCCTCGGGCAGACCAACCCGCGGGTGGTGGTGCTCGACGCGGACGTGAGCAACTCGACCTTCGCCGAGATGTTCCGCAAGGACCAGGCCTGCGCCGCACGCTTCATCGAGTGCAAGATCGCCGAGCAGCACATGATCTCCGCGGGCGTCGGGCTCGGGGCCGCCGGCAAGGTCGCCTTCTGCTCGACCTTCGCCAAGTTCGCCACCCGCGCGTACGACCAGATCGAGATGGGCATCTACAGCGGCGCGAACCTCAAGGTCATCGGGAGCCACGCCGGCATCACCCTCGCCGCCGACGGGCCCAGCCAGATGTCCCTCCCCGACGTCGCGTGGTTCCGCTCGTTCACCACCATCCGCGACCACCGCGGAAACCCGGGGTGCTACGTCCTCCAGCCCGCCGACGCCTTCGCGGCGTACGCCCTCACCCTCGCCATGGCCGAGTACGAGGGCGTCTGCTACATGCGCACCCTCCGCCCGGACACCGAGTTCATCTACAGCGACGACGTCGACTTCAACCTCGGCGGGTTCGAGGTGCTCAACGAAGGGCGCGACATCGCCATCTGCGCCGCGGGGTACATGGTCCACGAGGCCAACAAGGCCATCGAACTCCTCGACAAGGACGGGATCTCCGCCACCCTCATCGACCTCTACTCCCTCCCCTTCGACACCGACCGCGTACTCGACGTCATCGGTCAGAACAACGGGCTCGTGCTGAGCGTCGAGGACAACTTCGGCGGGGGCATCGGCTCGGCCATCGCCGACGCCCTGCTCGACTCGGGCGACGCCTTCAAACTCCGCCAGATGCACGTCCGGCGCATCCCCAAGAGCGCCCGCACCCCCGAGGAACTCCTCCAGATGTGCGGGCTGACCGCGGCGGACATCGTCAAAACCGCCCGCGAGATGCTCGGCGTCTGACAGGCGTTCGCGAACCCGCGAGGCACCCGCGCCGACACGCCGCAACCCGACGCCACGCGCCCGGTAGACTTCGCGCATGCGCGGATTGTCCATCATTCGGTTTGGCTTGGGCATGGCGCCGTTCCTGGTGCTGGCCACGCTGCTCATGGGGTGCGAGGCCAATGGCCGCCCGGATGCCGCACTCGCGGGCGTGCCGCAGGGCTGGCGCCCCGACGCCACGCTCGCCGGGCGGGGCGGCCCGGGGGGCGTCGCCGGCGTCTGGAGCGAGCGGCGCGGGGTACTCCGCCTCGACGACATCCCGCACGACGACCCGCAGACGTACAACCTGTGCTGGGCCGAGGGCGTGCAGTTCACGGACGTCGTGCTCCGCGTGCGCGTGCAGGCGCGGTCGGGCGTGGTCGACCAGGGCGGCGGGCTCATGTGGCGCGGGGCAGACCGCGACCACTACTACATCTGCCGGGCCAATCCGCTCGAGGACAACTTCCGCCTGTACAAGGTCGTCGGGGGCGTGCGGACGCAACTGGCGTCGGCGACCGTCGAGATGCCCGACGCCGCCCGGGGCAGGCCCGGCAAGTGGCACACCATCGAGATCACGCACCGGGGCGACCGCATCGTGTGCACGCTCGACGGGGTGACGCGGCTGGAGGCGCAGGACGCGACGCTTCCCCAGGGCGGCGGCGCGGGCGTGTGGACCAAGGCCGACGCACGGACGTGGTTCCGCGAGTTCCAGGCCCGCGCGGCGGAGCCCCGTGCCACGCACGCGCGGGAGGACTGACATGAAGGGGGGGCGAATGCGGCTGGGTGTGCCGACGTTGCCGACGGTGATGCTGTCCGTGTACGGGGTCTGGATGATCGTGGCCGGGCTGGGAACCCTGATCCCGAAGTTCGTGCACGACCGCTTCCCCAGGCAGTTCGTGCCCGTGAGCGAGTTCTTCTTCACGGCGATCGGGGGCGAATCGCCGGACCCGGACGCGGTACGCCTCGTCGCGCGGGTGTGTCAGTGGATCATCGGCCCGCTGGAGGTGCTCGTCGGCGTCACCGGGCTCATGGCGGCCTTCGCCAGCACCTCTCGCCTCTCCCTCGCGAACTTCTCGCTGGGCCTGGGCACGGCGCTGTTCGGGGCGTTCCTCCTCGTGATGTTCATCATCCACGACAAGGCGCTGGTCGCGTGGAACCAGTACCCGGCCATCTCGGCGTGGATCGGCGTCACGTGGCTCGTCGTCGTCGCGTGGGAGAAGGGTTGGATGCACAGGGCGGCGTGACAGGCTCGTGACCGACGGGCTCAGTCCTCCGACCCTCCGCGCCGACGCTTCGTCTCGCCCCGCTGCTTCTTCTCGGTGATGCGTCGTTCGCGGCTTCCCCGCGTGGGCTTGGTCGCCCGACGCACCTTCGGGCGGACGAGCGCCGCCCGCACGAGCGTGGACAACCGCTCGATGGCCTCGTCGCGGTTGCGCGTCTGCGAGCGCAGGTCGTCCGCCGCGATCACCAGTTCGTCCTCGCCCGTCAGGTACATCGACGCCAGCGTCCGCAGGCGGGCCCGCGCGTCGGGCGACAGGGGAATGTCGGCCAATCGCACCCGCAGCACGGCCTTGGTCGCCCGCTTGTTCACGTTCTGCCCGCCCGGGCCGGAACTCGACACGAACGAGAACACGATCGCCCCCTCGGGTACCACAACCCCGGGGGCGAGACGCACGCCGTGCTGGTCGGTCGGGTCCATCCCGCCACGATAGCGGGGTGGGGCGTTCTCGGGCCTTGCGTGGGGGTGTGCGCGGGAGTTTGCGTGGGCGGGGCGCGAACGCCCCCTACTGTGCGTTTCTCCGCAGGAGTGGCACATGCGCGCGATCGTGACCGGGCAGATCGGGATGGACAAGAAGCCGTACCTCGACGCGGCGGCGGCCTTCGCCGGGCAGCAGGGCGAGGCGATGGAACTCTTCCACGTCGGCGACCTCATGTACAAGGAGGCGCCCGACGTCCGCCCGGGCAAGATCCTCGACCTGCCGATCTCCCGCCTCAACTCGCTCCGCCGGGCCGCCCTCAAGGACATCATCAGCGGCACGCGCGACGCCACCAACGTCGTGGTGAACACCCACGCCACCTTCCGCTGGCGTCACGGGCTGTTCGCGGCGTTCGACTACGACCAGATCTCCAAACTCCGCCCCGACCTCTTCATCTGCCTCGTGGACAACATCGAGGTCGTCCACCACCGCCTCCACAGCGAGCACGACATCGACGCGACGCTCAAGGACTGCATGGTCTGGCGCGAGGAGGAGATCCTCGCGACCGAACTCATGAGCAAAACCATCCCCGACAGCCGGTTCTACATCATGGCCCGCGGGCGCCACGCCCCGACGACGCGCACGCTCTTCCGCCTGGTCTGCCGACCGGGCATGCGCAAGGTGTACCCCAGTTTCCCCATGAGCCACGTCGTGGACATGCCCGAGGTCCTCGCCGAGATCGACGCCTTCCGGGCCCAGCTCGCCGAGCACTTCATCACCTTCGACCCCGGCGACGTCGACGAGAAACTCCTCCTCGACCGCGCCATCGCCGCCAGCAAGGACGGGAAGGACTACATCGAGGTCGCCCCCCACGCCTTCGGCGGGAGCACCGGCCCCGACGCACGCCCCATCCGCGTCCGCGTCCGCGAGGTCCTCGACATCGCCGGCGACATCGACGGACAGATCTACATGCGCGACTTCAAACTCATCGACCAGTCCGACATGATCGTCAGCTACATCCCCGAGATCCCCACCGCCACCGGCAAGGAGTTCCCCGGCCTGTCCAGCGGCGTCGAACGCGAACTCCACCACGCCTTCGAGCACACCAAGGAAGTCTTCGTCGTCTGGAAGCCCAAAAAGGCCCCCAGCCCGTTCATCACCGAAACCGCCACGCGGATCTTCAAGAGCACCGCCGAGGCCCTGACGTACTTCGAACAGAACGGCTACTTCGGCGAGAAAAACCTGTTCGGGCACTGACGGCACACACGGTCCCGGCGCACGCGTGAAAGCGGACCCCCGCCTCCCCCAACAACCCGGCGTGCACGCACACGTTCCCCACGCCATGCACCCCGACCCCGCCCAGGCCGATCCCCTCTTCGACCCGCTCGCGACCAGTTCCGAGCGCACCTACTGCCTCATCATGCACCTCTCGCTCCTCGCGGCCCACGTGTTTATCCCGGTGGTCCCGGCCCTCGTCATGTGGCTCATCAAGCGGAACGAGTCCCCCTTCATCAACGACCACGGACGCGAGGCCGTCAACTTCCAGATCTCCGTCCTCATCTACGTCATCGCGGCAGGGGCCATCGGCGTCGTCACCTGCATCGGCGCCCCCCTCATCGCCGTCGCGTATGTCCTGGGCATCGTCGGGATGATCCTCGCCGCCTCCGCGGCCCACAACGGACGGTACTTCCGCTACCCCGCCTGCATCCGCTTCATCACCTGACGCACCCCTCCTCAAGCCCCGAATCGCCGATTTCGTTGAAACCCAGTCTCAACTGAACTACGCTTCCGTGCCGGGCGCTCGCCCAGGCTGGAGGCGTTCATGACGCGCGCAGACGCGGCTGTGCAGTGTTCCCCGGCGGAGGGCGCGTGCGCGGGCAGTGCGGGTGGCAGCGGTGGTGGGGGTGGTGGGGGTGGTGGGGGTGGTGGGGGTGGTGGGGGTGGTGGGGGCGTGCCGCTCACCGACCTGCGCCCCGGGCAGGCGGGGTCGGTCTGCGAGCACTGCATGGACGTGGCGGACGCGACGCTGCTGCGGGCGATGGGCCTGCGGCCCAACGCGCGGGTGCGGGTGTGCCGGACGGGCGAACCGACGATCGTCGAGGTGTTCCCGAGCCGCGCGGGCGACGGGGCGTTGTGCGAGAAGGCCGACTGTCGCTGCCGGCTGGGCCTGGCATGGGTGTTGGCGAGCCGCGTGAAGGTGCGGGTCGAGGCGTGACGCGCCTGCGGACCGAGCCCGCGGAGGGGCCACTACCCGGCGACGACGAGCGGCGGGGCGTGCGGGCCGCGCTCGTGGGCAACCCGAACACCGGCAAGACCACGCTCTTCAACCGGCTCTGCGGGCTTCGTCACAAGACGGGTAACTTCCCGGGCACGACGCAGGAGGCCCGCGTCGGCGTGGCCCGCGGCGGGACCGACACCATCGAGGTGATCGACCTGCCCGGGGTCTACTCGCTGGAACTGGAGCAGAGCGAGGCCGAGATCGCCCGACGGGTGCTCGCGGGGACGCTGGCCCCGGCGGGTGAGGTGGCGGCGGCCCCGGACGTGGCGTGCGTGATCGTCGACGCGACAAACCTGGAGCGGAACCTCGCGCTCGTCGGCGAGGTGCTCCGCAGGCGACTGCCCACGGTGGTCGTGTTGAACATGATGGACCTGGCGGCCCGGCGCGGGCTCCGCGTCGACGGCGCCGCCCTGGCCGCCCGCCTGGGCTGCCCGGTCGTCACGACCAACGCACGCACCGGCGCGGGGCTGGCCGACGTGCTGGCGGCGGTGCGGGGCGCAACAGTGCCGAACGTCACGCCCCCCGGCTCACGCGACGGGCTCGAGGAATGGGCCGACGAGTTGTGCCACGCCGTCGCCTCGTCGGGGCCTTCCACACGCACCGGCTGGACCGATCGGCTGGACCGGGTCTTCACGCACCCGGTGCTGGGGCTCGCGGCGTTCGCCGCGGTCATGGTCGGGCTCTTCTGGGCGATCTTCAGCCTCGCCCAGTTGCCGATGACGCTGATCGAGGACGTGTTCGGCGCCCTCGCCGGGTGGATCGAGTCGACACTGCCCGATGGGATTCTCCGCGACTTCCTCGCGGGGGGCGTGGTGTCGGGGTTGGCGGGCGTGCTGGTCTTCCTCCCGCAGATCTGCCTGCTGATGTTCCTCATCTCGGTGCTCGAGGACACGGGCTACCTCGCACGCGCGGCGTTCGTCATGAACCGCTTCCTGGCGCCCTTCGGGCTGTCGGGGCACGCCTTCATGCCCCTGCTCTCCAGCCACGCCTGCGCCATCCCCGGGATCATGGCGTGCCGGGCCATCCCCGACCGGCGCGAACGCCTGGCGGCGATCCTGTGCGCGCCGTTCATGAGTTGCTCGGCCCGCATCCCCGTGTACGTGCTCCTGACGGTGGTCCTGTTCCCGGGCAGCCCGCTCACCCAGGCGCTCGCGTTCGTCGGGTGCTACGCGCTGGGGATCATCGCGGGCCTGGCGAGCGCGCTGCTGGCACGCCGGACGGTCCTGCGGGGCGCGTCGCGCCCGATGGCCCTGGAACTGCCGACGTACAAGGCGCCCTCGCTCTGGACGGCCCTGGTCACGACCTACGACCGCGCGTGGATGTTCCTCAAGAACGCCGGCACGAACATCCTGGCGATCTGCGTCGTGCTCTGGTGGCTCAGCGCCTACCCGAAGGTCGAGCCGCCCCCGGACGTCGCGACGCTGCGGGCCCAGGCCGAGGCGGCGGCGCAAGGCCTGCCCGCGCGCGACGCGATGATCCACCCGGCGCCGGGCGAGAACGTCGACGCCTTCGCCGCCGCGTGGGACCGCGTGGACGCGTTGCAGAACGAGGCCGATGCCATCGAGGGCCGGCACGCCATGGCGCACTCCTTCGCCGGGCGCCTCGGGCGGCTCGCGCAGCCGGTCTTCGAGCCCCTCGGCTTCGACTGGAAACTCACGGTGGGCGTCCTCACCAGTTTCGCCGCCCGCGAGGTCTTCGTCGGCACCATGGCCATTGTCGTCACCGGGCACGAGGAGACCGAGGGCGAGGGCATCCTCACAGCCCTCGCCACCGCCACCCGCGACGACGGCGTGACTCCCATCTTCACCCGCCCGGTCAGTTGGGCCCTGCTCGTCTACTACGTTCTCGCGATGCAGTGCCTGCCCACGCTCGCGGTGACGGCCCGGGAGAGCGGCTCGTGGAAGTGGGCCGGGCTGCAACTCGCGTGGATGGGCGGGCTCGCGTGGGTGCTCGGGGCGCTGGTGTTCTGGGCCGCGTCGGCCCTGGGATAATGCAGACGCCCCGGCGGGACACCCAGGCGCGACGCCTGTGCCACCCAGGCCGAAGAGGCAAACCAAAGGGATCGCGTGCCCATCGGCGATTGGCAGTTCTGGGTCGTGACGGCGCTGGCGGTGCTGGCGCTCGCGTACCTGCTGCGCGAGGTGCTGCCCGCGCGCCTGTCGGTCTGGAAGCGCCGGCGCGGCGAGCGCAAGGCCACGCTCACCATCAAGGGCAAGGCCCCCGTCCCGCACCGCAAGGGCGAGGGCTCACGCGCCGGCGGGTAGCCCGTTCGCGCGCATCCTCGTCGCGAGCAGGAACGCCATCTCGAGGGCCTGGTGATAGTTCAGGCGCGGATCGCACGCGCTCGCGTAGTTCGTGGACAGGTCCGCCTCGGTCACGCCCGAGCCCCCGCCGACACACTCGGTCACGTCCTCGCCGGTGAGTTCGAAGTGCACCCCGCCCAGGCGCATCTGGCGCGCCGCGAAGACGTCGAAGGTTTCGTTCAGTTCACGCAGGATCGCGTCGAACGAGCGCGTCTTGACGCCCCCCGCCGTCACGGCCCCGTTCGCGTGCATCGGGTCGCACATCCACAGCGCCCGCAGCCCGTCGGCGCGGAGGCGCTCGACCAGCGGCGGGAGCAGCTCGGTCGCGCGCCCCGCGCCCAGGCGCGTGATGATCACGACCTTGCCCGGCTCGTTCGTTGGGTTCAGCGTGCGGACCAGGGCCGCCACCTCGTCGGGCGTGCAGCGCGGGCCGACCTTCACGCCCACCGGGTTGCGCACGCCCCGGAAGAACTCGACGTGCGCGCCGTCCAGCGCACGCGTCCGCTCGCCGATCCACGGCAGGTGCGTCGTCAGGCAGTAGTGCCCGGTGCGCCGCGGGACGGTCCGCGTCTGGGCGGCTTCGTAGTGCAGGTTCAGCCCCTCGTGGCTCGTGAAGAACTCGACGCGGGTCAAGTCGTGGATCTCGCCCTCGCCCAGGGCCTCCATGAAGCGCAGCCCGTCGGCGATGCTCGCGGTCATCCGCTCGTACTCGCCCCGCAGCGCGGGCGTGAGCGAGGCGCGCGTCAGGAACGCGAGGTCCCAGTACTCGGGGTGGTGCAGGTCGGCGAACCCGCCCTCGACGAGCGCGCGGATGAAGTTCAGCGTGAGCGCCGCGTGCTGATAGCCGCGGGTGAGCAGCGCGGGGTCGGGCGTGCGGGCCTGGGGCGTGAACTCGGGGCGGTTGATGAGGTCGCCGTAGTAACTGGGGAGCGTGACACCCCCGCGGGTTTCGGTGGGGCTCGAGCGGGGCTTGGCGTACTGCCCGGCGAAGCGCCCCAGGCGCGTCACGGGTCGCTTGCCCGCGTGGATGAGCACGAGCGACATCTGCAGGAGGATCTTGAGTTTGTTCGTGATGCGGTCGGGGCGACAGTCGTCGAAGGCCTCGGCGCAGTCGCCCCCTTGCAGGATGAACCGCTCGCCGCGCTCGCCCTGGGCGAGTTCCTTGCGGAGGCGCTCGACCTCCCAACTGGTGACCAGCGGCGGGAGCGAGGCCAGCCGCGTCGCTTCGCGGGCGAGCGCGTCGGCGTCGGGATACGCCGGGTGCTCGGCCCCGGGGCGCGCGCGCCACGAGTCGGGCGACCAGCCCGGGGGGGTGGCGGGGACAGGAGCGGGTGTGGGCGGGGGGGTGGTCACGGGGCGGGACTGTAGAAAGGTCGCGGGAATTGATCGGACAGAACTCAACCCGGCTGGGGGAGAGGCCGATGGGACGAACTGCCACGGATGGTTATTCGTCGAGGGGCATGCGCCCGTCGCCCAGTCCGTCGCGGACCGAAGCAGACCTGGAGTACTCCGATGCCCGCCAAGAAGAACTCGCGCACGACCCGTCGCACGACCCGCCGCACCGCGAAGAAGACCACGAAGACCTCGTGGTGGTCCAAAGCACGCAAGGCCAAGGCCCGCACGACCAAGAGCGCCTCGAAGAAGACCCGCACGACCAAGGCCCGTCGCAAGACCACGGCCCGCGCAACGACCAAGACCTTCCGCTTCGGGCGCGCCACGGCCCGGCGCACCTTCCGCAAGGCCGCCTGAGCCCCCAACGCGACAGTCTGACCGTACGGCACGGACGCCGTCGACGACCCCGCTCTGTTCGGCGGGGTCGTTTCGTTATTGGGGTCTCTCAGCGGGGCGAAGCGTCCAGCACGATCGTCCCCGAGCCCAGCCCGATGAGCACCTTCCCGTCGATCGCCGAGAGCGACGCCGGGGGCTCGTACAGGCGGAGGCGTTCGGACGCGACGACCTTGCCCGTGGGGCATGAGAGCAGGATGAGCCGTGCCAAGTCGCCAGAATCGCGCGAGAAGCCCGCGGGGGGCAGTTCGAGCGTGACGAGCACGTCGCGCCCCAGCGCGGCGGGTTCCAGACGCGAGGACTGGAGCGAATCCGCCCCCACCAGCGCGCCCGCCTCGTCGTACACCATCACGCCCTGCGCGCCGGCGAGCACGAGCCGCCCGTCGATCACCCCCGCGCTGATCGGCAGCGTCAGGCGGTCGCGCGCGTCGAGCACGGCGGGCGCGAAGCGCCCCGTCGCCGCGTCGCCCCGACGCAGACGCAGGTCGGCGTCGAGCACGAACAGCGCCTGGCCGACCTGCCACCCGGCGATCGCGGCCCGCCCGATGTCGCCGGGGGCCGTCCAGCGGACGGCGCCGTCGCGCGGCGAGAACCGCACCAGCCCCTCGCCCGCGGCGAGCAGCGCGTCGCCATCATCGAGCGGGCGGACCCATCGCGGATGGTCGCCTAGTTCGCCCGGGGGCAGAGTGGCCCGGACCTCTCCCGTGCGCGCATGGACGCAGACCACGACGCTCTCGGGGATGCGCCCCGTCGCGGGGGCGCGGATCCCCGCGATGACGATCATCTCGCCCGCGTGCGCGATCTCGTACACGCGCGCCATCGGCAGCGGCGTGGACCACAGCGTCTCGCCCGTCCGGGCGTCGATCGCCGCGCACGCCCCGGTCCGCCGGACGACGGCGATCGTCGCCAGGTCCGCGCTCACCAGCAGGTCGCTGGGCGCCACGTCGCCGTCGAGGGGCGTGGGGATGGGGTCGGCCTCGGGCAGCGTGCCCGCCCCGCGGAGGACCGCCCCCAGTTCGCGCGTGCGCCACGCCGTGCGACCGTCGACCCCGATGCGCTCGATCGTCCCCCCGCTGCTCGTCGGCCAGTGCAGGATCGCCGCGTCGGGCGTGAGCATGAGGGCGGCGGGCGATGCGGACGATTCACGCTCCCACAGGGGTTCGAGTTCGCCGGTGCAGGCGTCCACGCCCCACAGCGCCACGCGCCCCTGCCCGGCGAGCACGACCATGTCGGTCGCCAGCCCCCGCGCGTGGGCGAACAGCGTGGGCAGCGGGTCCAACCCCTCGATGATGCGCTCGACGCCCACGCCATGCCCCAGCAGCGCCGGCCAGTCGCGCGACGCAAGGTCGGCCCGCAGCGCGTCGGCGGCCTGGGCGGGGGTCGTCACGCCCGCGGAAGAGCCCAGTTCCAGGCGCGGGAAGTCCGCCGCCAGCCGGCGCAGTTGGCGGTACAGCCCGCCCCGGCGCGCCGGCGCGTCGCCCTGCGCCAGCAGCGCCGAGGCCAGCGCCCCGACCACGGGCTCGAGGTCCGATCGCCCCATCGCGCGCGCCAGTTCCCCCGCGCGCAGCCCCGCGCCGATCGCACGGCGCGCCTCGTCGGCGCGTCCCTCGCGCCCGAACGCCTCCGCCGCCCGGCGCCACAGGTCGGGCGTGCCCGACGCCCCCGGGTAGCGGGCCGCCAGGTCGGCCAGCACGTCGCCCGGCGCGCCCGCGGGGAGCGCCTCGATGGCGAACCGGGCCTCCTCGTCGAAGGCGACGTACGCCGTCGGGCCCGTGCGGCGCAGGAGCGTCGCGAGCCGGCGCGTCGCGATGGCGCCGGCGTCCTCGCCCGCGAACTCCTCCTCGTCGAGCGCCACCTCGCGCAGCGCCTCGTCGAGCAGGATCCGCTGGAAAGCGTCGACCGCGCGGTCCGGGCGCGACTGCACGTCGGCGAACCACGCCGCCTCGAGCAGCACCCGCGCCGCGTCGCGCGGGGCGTCCGCCGCCCGCGCCAGCCGGTCCAGCAGCCCCGCCAGCACGGGCAGGTCGCGGATCGGCGCGGGCTCGGCGGGCGTGGCGCGCGCCGTAGCGGGTGACTCCGCGGGCGTCCACGACTTCCGCGCCCGACGCACGATCGACAGCAGCAGTTCGGTCAGTTGCGTCCGGGCGGCCCTGGCCTCGGGGTCGTTGGCCCGGGCGTCGAGCAGCACGAGCGTGCGGTCCACCAGCGGCGCAAGGTCCTCGGGCTTGCCCGCGCGGTCGACGAGTTCGATGTACGTCAGCAGCGCGCCCGGATCGCGCGGCGCCTGGGCCACGCGCCGCTCCAGCAGCGCGCGGGCCTGGTCCCACGCCACGTACGTGTGCAGCGCCCCCGCGTCCGCCGCCAGCAGGTGCGCGTCCGCCGCGTCCGCCGCGCGCATCGCCAGCAGCATCCCGGCCGCGGGGAGCGACAGGCGGCTGGGCTCGGTCGGACGCGCGGGGTCGAGAATCGCCGCCCCGTCGGCCAGGGGCAGGATCACGAACCCCTCCGAGACCAGCGCCCGCCCGATCGGCGCGGGCCCGCGGAACTCGGGCGACAGTCGCACCGGGCCCAGGGCCATGTCGTCGAGCGGGACGAACGCCACGCGCGTCGCGCCCACGCACGCCAGGTGCTGCCCGGCGCGCAGAAGATACCGCGGCTCGCCCAGCGAGACGCCCTCGCGACGCGCGCGGAGCGCACCCGTCGCCGCGTCCAGTTGCACCACCGCGCCGCGCCCGGGCTCGACATAGAACACCGACCCCTCGGCGACCACCGGCTGGTTCGCCTCGTGCCCGGGGATCGGCAGCCCCGGGCGGAACGCGATGGCGTCCTGCTGGCGCGGGGCGGGCAGCGTGCGCACCCACAGCGGGCGCCCGCTCGCGGCCTCGTACGCGCCGAGCACCCCCATCTCGTCCCCGCGATAGACCACACCCTGGTGGATCGTCGTAAGGTCCGGACGCGTGGTGAGACGCCCCCAGGGGTTCGTGCCCACCGTGCCCAGCAGGCGCACCCAGCGCGGACGCCCGGTGAACAGGTCCAGCGCGACCAGGTGCGTGCGGTTCACGCGGACGGTGACCCCCGACTCACGCAGGGTGAACACCACCGTGTCGGCGTCGACCACGCCCCCGCCCCGCACGCTCGACATCGCCAGGCGCGGATCGATGGTCTCGAGGTCCACGTCCCACAGCGGCGCGCCCGTCCGCGCGTCGAAGGCGAAGATGCGCCGGTCACCACGCGGGGCCGCCTGGTCCACCCCCGCGGTGTGCGTCACCACCACGCCCCCCCCGACGGCGGGAAACCGCAGGTCGGCGTTCGCCCCGGCCATCGCGCCCACGTAGTTCCCGAACGCGTCGTAGGGCGACGCGCGCCGGGCCCGCGGGTTCATCCCCAGTTGGGCCGTCCACACCGGCGAGAGCGTGACGGCGTCGAAACATCGCACGCTCGTCGCGTCCGCGAGATAGACGTAGCGCCCCGCGCCGACCGGCGCCACCCACGCGGGTGTCCGCGGGTCGACCTCGTCCGGGCCCTGCGTGTGCCGCACCGAGCGCAGCGGCGACGCCGGCAATCGCCCCAGGTCCACCCGCGGCGCGGGGTCCGACACGCCCTGCGCCGGCCGCGCCAGGTCGGGAATGTCCGAGGGCGGCGCGACCTCGGGCGCCGGCAGGTTCGCGTCCGCCGCCCAGCGCGCCGCCCAGGCCCGCGCGTCGTCGCGTCCCAGGCGCGCCGCGATCGCCGCCGCCAATCGTGCCGCGTCCGCGCCCGAGGCGCCCGCGCGGTCGGGGTGCGATTCACCCTGCGTGAGGGTGAGCCGGGCGGCGTCGAACCGCCCGCCCTCGAGGTCGAGTTGCGCGAGGCGCAGCATCGCCTCGAACCCCGCGGGCGTCAGCAGGCGCGTGCGCTCGACCCGCGCCAGATCGCCCGACGCCAGCAGTTCGTCGGCCCGCGGGCCCTCCTGCGCCCGGTAGCGGGCGAGCAGTTCCGGGCGGGCCCGCAGCAGCGCGTGCACCGCGTCGCGCACGGGGCGGTACAGGTCCGGGTCATCCTCGACCGCGAGCATCCGGTCGCCCTCGTCCTCGAGAACCTGCTGGAGCACCCGGAGGGCCTCGGGGGTGTTGCCCGCGGCGTCGAGTTCCAGGACGCGATGCAGCGCGTCGCCCGCGATCACCGAGTCGTCGGGGTTGACCGCGCGGGTCCGCTGCGCGAGGGCATCGCCGGCGACCAGGCAGGTTCCGGCGATAAGCGACAGGGCGACTATCGGACGCATCGATCCCTCCGCTCGTCCATACGTCCCGCGCGGGGCGTTGGTGCGCTCGGACTTCGCACCATCGGCCCCGCGGGCCGCACCATTCACCCGGACCGGACGACCGGACGCGGTCCGTAGTCTAGAAGTCGCTCTGGGAGGGCGGGCTCAACTGCACCCCCGTCCGGGCCGATGCGTCGGATCGGCCCATGAGCACTCTCCGGGTCAGCCCGACGTCCCTCCTGCGACCCGCCCCCTCGGGGTCGCCCTGGCGGCTCCGCCCGCTCCAGGAGGTGCTCTCCGAGCCCGCCCGCAGCGTCCGCGTCTGCGCCCTCCTCGCGGGGGCCCTGTGCATGAGCGTCGCCGACCTCTACATGACCCTGGTCTTCACCATGACCGTGGGCATGATCGAGAGCAACCCCGTCGCCCGCCTCGTCATGGCCCTCAACTCGCCCGCGCTCGTCGTCGTCTGGAAACTCGCGCTCACCTTCTTCGGGGTGGGCGTCCTCTTCTGGCACCGGCGCCGGCGGATGTCCGAACTCGCCTCCTGGGTGGTCTTCGCCGCCTTCCTCATGCTCACGATCCACTGGATCGCCTTCACCGCCAGCGTCCGCGAGCTCGCGGGCGACTACCACATGATCGCCCTCGCCGGCGACCCGCGCTGGGTCGACTTCTCCGGGCGATGAGTACACTGGCGCGATGCACGCCACGCTCCCGCCCCCTCGCGCCGACACGTCCTCCCCGTCCTTCCGCGCCACGCCCGCGATCCGGGCCCGCGCGGTGCTCGGCGCGATCCTCGCGGCGGCGGGCGGGGCCCTGGGCGGGTGCGCCTCGGCCATCCCGCCCACGGCCGAGGTCACCGGCGTGCGCCGCGTCGCGTCCACGGGCGAGGGGGCGCAGATCGTCTTCGAGGTCGCCGCCTCCAACCCCAACGCCGAGCCCGTGCGCCTGGGCGCGGTGCGCTACGAGGTCTGGTCGGGCCCGACGCGCCTCTTCGCGGGCGAACGCGCCGCCGAGACCACCCTCCCCGGCTACGCCACCCGCACGCTGCTCCTGCCCGCCGGGCTGACGGACGCCGACGGTGCGGGCGGAACGCTGCGGATCAGCGGCGAGGTCGAGTACCGCCCGCCGGGCGTCTTCCGCCGCACGATGGAGGACGCCGGGTGGTCGCCCATGCGCGCGTCCTTCGCCGGCGAGGGTGCGGCCCGCGACTAGCGCGTCTCCGGGCCGCCCCGCGATCGTCAGATCGTCGTGAGAATGTCGCGGTCCATCGTGCTCACGCGCGCGTCGACCCCGAGCAGCGCCAGCCGCTCGCGCAGCCGCGGCAAATACCCCCGCTCCGTGCTCGTGTGCCCCCCCAGGATCACGCTCATCCCCGCGTTCAGCGCGCCCAGCACGTCGTGGTGCGTCATCTCCCCGGTCACGAACACGTCGCACCCCTGCGACCGCGCGTCCCGACTGTGCGATCCCCCCGCCCCGCACACCACCCCCACCCGCGCCACCGGCACGTCCCGCTCCGGGTCGGCCAGCGCGAACCGCACAAACGGACGCCTGATGAACGCCTTGAGCCGCTCCGCCAGTTCCCGCACGCTCGCCGGATGGTCGAGCACCAGCCGACGCCCGGCCCCGATCCCCCGGTGCGACTGCGGCGCCAGTTCGTACACGTCGAGCGCCGGCTCCTCGTACGGGTGAAACCGCCGGAGCATCTCCAGCGCCAGCGGCAGCGCCGCCTTGGCGCACACCATCTCCAGGCGCACCTCGGGAACCTCCTCCCGATGCCCGGGCCGGCCCACTGTCGGCTGCGCGCCGTCGCCCGCGATGAACGTCCCCGTCCCGGGCGTGCTGAACGAGCACAGCGCGTACCGCCCGATGATCCCCGCCCCCGCCGACGCCAGCGCGTCGCGCACACCCTCCAAGTTCGCCTGCGGCACGAACGTCACGATCTTCAGTTCCTGCGTCGGCGCCGTCCCGGCGTGCGGCACGAGCGCCCGGCAGTCCCCGCGGATCTTCCCCGGCTCCGCGCTCGCCGACAGCCCCTCGCACAGCCAGTCGGTCATCCCGCCCGGGGCCGCGTCCAGCGACGTGTGCGGCGCATAGATCGCCATCCCCGCCTCGATCGCCCCCAGCACCACCCGCTGGCGGGGCGTCGCGTCGGTGATCCGCGTCAGGGGCTCCCAGATCGGGGGGTGGTACGCCATGATCGCCCCCGCCCGCAGTTCGATCGCCTCACGCAGCACGCGCTCCGTCAGGTCGATCGTCAGCAGCACCGGCCCCCGCAGGTCGCGCGACGCGTCGCCCACCAGCAGCCCGACCTTGTCCCAGTCCGCGGCGTGCTCCAGCGGCGCGATCGACTCCATCGCGCGGACGAACTCAGCGACTTTCATGATGCCTCCCGGCGCCGGTGTGCGCTCGGCGTATTGTTGGCCGCGCCACGCGGCGCACCGCATGACCAGCCCCGTTTCCCGACGCGCCCACGCCAAGATCAACCTGGCGCTGTCGCTCGATCCGCCCGAGCCCCCCGACGCCCCCAAACCGGGGTGGCACCCGATCTCCACCTGGATGGCCTGCATCTCCCTCTGGGACGACGTCAGCGTCTCCTCGCTCGCCCCCGGCGCCCCGCGCGAGTTCCGCGTCGCCTGGGCCCCCGACGCGCCCAGGCCCACCCCCATCGATTGGACGCCCGAGCAGGACCTGGCGTCCCGGGCGCACGCGGGCCTGGAAGCCGCCCTGGGGCGGGCCCTCCCCGCGCGCGTCGAGGTGCGCAAACGCATCCCCGTCGGCGCCGGGCTGGGCGGCGGATCGTCCGACGCCGGCGCCACGCTCCTGGCCCTGCGCGACGCCCTCGCGCCCGACACCCCCGACGACGTCCTGCACGCCGTGGCCGCGGGCCTGGGCTCCGACGTCGCGTTCTTCGTCGACGACGCCGGCGAGGCGCCCCGCCCGGCCCTCGTCGAGGGCTTCGGCGAGCGCGTCGAGCGCCTCCCGCCCGTCGCCGCCGATCTCGTGCTCGTGCTCCCGCCCTACGCCTGCGAAACGCGCGCGGTCTACCGCGCCTTCGACGAGGTGATCGGCGAGCGCGACGCCGCCCGCCGGCGCGCCTGGGACCTCCAGTTCGGCGAAGGCCGCGGGCGCGCCCCCAGCCCGCACCACCTCCGGGCCGACCTCGTCCGCACGCGCGCCACCCGCGCCAAGGGCGAGGTAGACGGACGCCTGCTCTTCAACGACCTCGCGCCCGCGGCGTGGCGCGTCGAGCCCCGGCTCGGGGCGCTGGCGGGGGAGTTATCACGCGCCACCCGTCGCGAGGCCCACATTACCGGGAGCGGGAGCGCCCTCTTCATCGTTACCGACCGCCCGGAAAAGACGATGGAACAGGTGACGCGGGCCCTTCCCGAGGGGCACGTCGCGCTGGCGGTGCGCCTGGTCTAGCGGGCGGTACACTCGCCCCAGCAGGAGGAGCGCATGCCGCCAGCCAAGCCGTACGTCGGGATCGACCTGGGCGGAACCAACATCCAGTTCGGCGTGGTCTCGCCCGACCTCAAGCTGATCGGCGAGGCCAAACGCAAGACCAAGGCCGAGGAAAAACTCGAGGGCGTCCTCGCCCGCATCGAGGCGGGCATCGCCGAAGCCTGCTCCGACGCCGGGATCGCCGTCTCCGCGCTCGGGGGCATCGGCATCGGCGCCCCCGGCGCGGTCGACCCGCACCGGGGCATCGTGCTCGAGGCCGTCAACCTCCGCTGGGACAACGTCCCCCTCGCCGACCTCCTCTCCAAGCGCCTCAAGGTCCGCACGTACCTCGACAACGACGTCAACGTCGCGGTCTACGGCGAGAACCGCCTGGGCTCGGGCAAGAACGCCAGGAACCTCCTGGGCGTCTGGCTCGGCACGGGCGTCGGCGGCGGGCTCATCCTCAACGGCGCGCTCTACTACGGGCACTTCTGGACCGCCGGCGAGATCGGGCACACCATCCTCCTGCCCAACATGCCCCGGGGCGCACGAACGCTGGAGCAGTTCTGCTCACGCACGTCCATCGTCGATCGGCTCGTGCGCCTGCTCAAGGCGAACGCCAAGTCGCGCATCACCGGCGAAATAGGCGACGACTACACGAAGATCCGCTCGCGCACCCTCGCTCGCTACTACCGCGAGGGCGAACGCGAGGACAAACTCGTGATCGAGGTCGCCGACGCCGCCGCCGACCTCCTGGGCCAGTCCATCGGCAGCATCGTCACGCTCCTCAGCCTCCCGCGCGTCGTGCTCGGGGGCGGGCTGACCGAGGCCCTGGGCCAGCCCTTCGTCGAACGCATCCAGCGCGTCACGCGCGAGGTCGCCTTCCCCGACGCCTGCAAAAAAGTCGACGTCGTCGCGAGCACGCTCGAAGACGCCGCGGGCGTCTACGGCGCCGCCCTCATCGCCATGGAACGCACCGGCGCGATCAAGCAGCCGCACTGACCGCCGACAGGTTCGCGACCGACCGTCCTCGCGCGTCGCCCTCGCTCACGCCACGGCCTTCGACCGCTTGCTCAGAATCCCCACCCGGTAGCCCCCCTGCCCGTCGGGGTCGCACCGCACCACGATCCCCGTCTGGCGGGGCCACATCGGCGAATCGGGCACCAGCGACACGCTCGTCCCCGGGGCCACCCGCACCCCCGACCGCACGCCGATGCCCGTCCATGACGCATCGACCAGGTCCACCCGCGCCAACGCGCCGGGCCCGGGCCCCTCGCTGAACACCGCCATCGCCCCGCCCTGCATGGCGCGACGAGGCACCTTCCGCCGGTCGGTGTCGATCTTCAGGTGGGCCGCATCGCCCGGGTGCAGGGTCAGCATGGCAAAGCCTCGCGTCGGCCCCGGGGAGAAAGGGGAAAGGTCGGGCCGCACCTGCCATATCGGACCGGCCCGACGCGGACTTTACCGCCAGCCGAACCACCGGCCACCCACTCCCGGGAGGGGGGAAGGCAACTTATCCATATCGCCACGTTCATACACGCCCCTGTGGCCCTGTGGAATCAGGCGCTGTTGTGTTCACGGCGCCGTCATCGTCGCCGCGACCGCCCGCAGGCGCGCGTCCATGGCTTCGAGCGACTCGGGGATCACCCGCACCTGCCCGACGACGCTCAGGAAGTTCACGTCCCCCGCCCAGCGGGGCACGAGGTGCGCGTGCAGGTGCTGGGGCACGCCCGCGCCGGCCGCCCGTCCCTGGTTCACGCCGATGTTGATCCCCTGGGGCTCCAGCGTCCGCTGCAACAACGCCGCCGCGTGATCGACGAGTTTCCACAGTTCCGCGCGCTGCGAGGGCTCATAGTCCAGCAGCGTCGGGCGCGGGTCGCCCAACGCCACCAGCAGGTGCCCGTTCGTGTACGGGTAACGGTTGAGCAGGATCATCCCGTGCCGCGTGCGCACGACGACGAAGTTCCGCGCGTCATGCTCGGGCGTGCGCCAGTAGTCGAGCAGGAACGACCCCGACGACGCCGGGCCCGCGCCCGGCGCGTCGCCCAGCCCGCGCAGGTACTCGGCCCGCCACGGGGCGTGCAGCGCGTCGGGATGGGCGGGGGGCTCGGGAGATGAAGGCATGTTCGATGGTACGGGGCGGACAGGGGGCTGCGCTCCGGTACGCATCGCCACAGCACACATGGCCGCAGCGCCCTTCGTCGTGCGTTCCCACGTACACTCCCCCCTCAACCCCATGGAGGTTCCCGATGTTCGATGCGGTCTCGCTGAAGTCGTCCGGCCGTGGCGCGAGCGCGCCGGAGTGCGTGGTGTTCGGCGTGTTCGGCGAGAAGGGTGCCGCGTCGCCGCTCGACGCCAAGTCCCGCGCCCGGGCCGCGGGCCTGGGCGTGGCCGAGGACATCGCGCGGGCGCTCAAGCGCCCCGAGGCCACCGGCGACGTCGGCTCCGTGATCGAGGTCATCCCCGCGGGCAAGGGCGCTCCGGCGCGCGTGCTCGTTGTCGGCCTGGGCGACAAGGCGGCCCTCGACGCCGGGAAGATGCGCGACGCCGCCGCGGGGCTGGGCCGGCGCCTCGCCGCCGTCAAAGCCACCTCGGCCCGCCTGGAGTTCGAGGGCGCGCTCAAGGCCGCCGCCATGGACGAGCACCGCGCGGGCGTCTGCACCGGCGAGGCATTGGGCCTGCTCGCCTGGTGGTGCGATGAGTTCCGCGGGAAGGGCTCCACCGCCGCCAAGCGCACCCGCCTCAATGTCTCCGCCGACGGCGCCTTCGCCGAGGGGCTCGGGTTCGGCCTGCGCCTCGCCGAGTCCGCCAACCTCGCCCGCACCCTCAGCCAGACGCCCCCCAACGTCGCCACCCCCGCGTGGATGGCCGCCCAGGCGAAGAAGGTCGCCCGCCTCGCCGGGCTCAAGATCACCGTCATCGAGGGCGACGCCCTCGCCCGCGAGAAGATGGAAGGGCTCATCAACGTCGGCAAGGCCAGCGAGAACAAGCCCTGCCTCATCCGCCTCGAATACGCCCCGCGTGGCGTCTCCGCCCGCAAGCCCCTCGTCCTCGTCGGCAAGACCATGACCTACGACACCGGCGGGCTCTCGCTCAAGGTCAACAACGGCATGGTCGGCATGAAGCGCGACAAGGACGGCGGGTGCGCCGTGCTCGGCGCCATGCACGCCATCGGCTCCTTCGTCCGCCCCAAGCGCCGCGTCGTCGCCTACCTCGCCGCCGCCGAGAACTCCATCTCCGACGAGGCCTACCGCCCCGACGACGTCCTCCGCTTCCGCAACAACGTCACCGTCGAAGTCACCAACACCGACGCCGAGGGACGCCTCGTGCTGGCCGACGCCCTCTGCTACGCCTGCGAGAAGGATTCCCCCGCCGCCATCATCGACCTCGCCACCCTCACCGGGGGCGTCATCGTCGCGCTGGGCAGCACCTTCGCGGGCATGTTCTGCGAGGACGACAAGTTCCGCGCCGCCGTCCAGCAAGCCTCGGACGCGAGCGGCGAGCGCGTCTGGCGCCTGCCCATGCACGCCGAGTACCGCGACCTGATGAAGAGCCCCATCGCCGACATCGTCAACAGCAACCCCAACCGCAAGGCCCACCCGATCCAAGGGGCCGCGTTCCTCTCCTACTTCGTCGACGAGAAGGTCCCCTGGTGCCACCTCGACATCGCGGGCGTCCACGTCGCCGAGAAGAACGCCGGCATGTACATCGACGGCCCGACCGGCTGGGGCGTCCGCCTCCTCGCCGAACTCGCCGACGCGTTCTAGCCCTGGGTGCTAGCGAATCCGCGCCCGCTGCTCGGGCGTCAGCGTCGCCGGATCGGTGATCCTCCACCCCTTGCCCGCCGGTGGCAAGTCGCCCTTGCGCACCCACCTGTACCCCTCCGACCCGCCCGGCGGCCCGCCCACAGGGCCGTTGTCGAACACCTCCACCAACTGCCGACCCCCAACGCACGACTGCACCGCCAGCACCCCCACGCCCGTCAGCACAGCCAGGGCAGCGAGCGCGATCAGCAGCGGCGAGCGTCGACGTGGAGGCATGGCGCGTTCTATGTCGGCCGGCCCTCCCCGGTTGCGGCCCGGCATCCGCTCGCGCCGCTACCCCACCCCCACGGGCCGGAGCGCGTCCACGCGCGTCGCGATGCACACGTACTCCGTATTCGTCAGGCGCCCCACCACACCCACCTTCTCCCCCTTCGGGTTGTGAATCCCGATCTTCGCGCCCACGTACCGCGGATACTCGATCGCGATCGTCTCGACCCGCGCCCGCCCGCCCCACAGCCCCGCCAGCAGCGACTCCAGCCCCTCGCGCGTCACAAACCCCTCGCTGCTGCACGAAACCACCAGCACCGGGGCGCGCACTCTGGAGAGCAGGTCGGCGAACGCCGCGCCGTGGTGCCGGCGCGAGTTGAACACGCTCCGGCGCGTCCGCACGTCCTCGCGCTTGCACGCCACGCCGAACGTCGCGGGCGCATCTCCCCGCACGATCGTCTCCCACACGTGGTAGTTCCCCAGGTACGCGTGCTGGTTGTACGGCGGGTCGATGTACGCCACGTCCGCCTCCAGCCGGTCCGCGGCCTCCAGCGCGTCCAGGCAGTGCGCCGCGCCCTTGCCCCCCGCCGCCCGGGGCAGCACCTCGGGCACGCGCAGTTCCAGGTCGCGCAGCGCCCGCGGGGCCCACGCCTTCAGGTACGCCATCTGCACGCCCGTCGTCGAGTCCACCCGGTCCGCCGCCTCGATGAGCGCCGTCAGCAGCACCGCCTCGAGTTCCGCTTCCAGGCCCTTCCGCGCAATCGCGGAACGGATCGCGTCGATCCGCGCGCCGTTCCGCGGGTGGAAGTACCGCGCCCGCGTGCAGAACGTCTCGGTGACGTACCCCGGCACGCCGGGCAGCGCGTTGAACTCCGCGACCAGCCGTCGCGCGTCGTCGAGCACGTCCTCCGCGTCGGCCTGCACGTAGCAGCGCGCCAGCGTCGCCGCGTACGCCGCGTGGTCGTTCGCAACGACGCGATACCCCGCGCGCTTCAGCGCGTGCCCCACGCGCGACGTGCCCGAGAACAGGTCGAGCACCGTGGGAACATCGCCACCCGCCGATGACGCACCGAGCCCCGTCGCGTTCGATCCGCTCGCCCCGCCGGCGCGCTGCGACGGTGCTCGTTGGCTGTGTGCCGCGCCCCCCCGGCGCACCGCGTCGAGGATCTGCGGGATCAGCAGGCGCTTGGAGCCGAGGTACTTGATCACGCGGCGCTCCCGCAGGCGAAGCGCGGAGCGTAGCAGACGCCCCGGCGCGACACGCGCCGCCGGGCGGTCACGCCGATCCGGCTCGCGGGCCGTGTCAAGACCGCGCGAACTTCGCGCGCAGATCCGCGCCGAACTCCTCCCGCGCCTTGCCGCGCCGCCCGCCGACACGCTACACCACACGCATGGACACCCAGAACCCGACGGGCCACACCCCGACGAACCAGAACCTCGCGCGCCGCACCATCCTCGCCTCGGGGGCCGCCGGCGCCGCCGGGCTTGTCGCCGCCGGCACGGGCCTGCTCGCCCCCGCGCCTCGCGCGATGGCCGCCCACCCGGGCGCCGCCGGAACGCGCCGGCGCGTCCTGCGCCTGGCCCACCTCACCGACACCCACGTCCAGCCCGAGCGCCAGGGCATGCAGGGCATGGCCGCGTGCCTCCGCCACGCCCAGTCCTCGCACGGCTCGCTCGACCTCATCCTCACCGGCGGCGACAACGTCATGGACGTCATGGGCAACACCCGCGAGCGGGGCGACACCCTCCGGCGCGCCTGGCAGAACGTCCTCTCCAGTGAGTGCTCCGTCCCCGTCGAGCACTGCATCGGCAACCACGACGTCTGGGGCTGGAACAAGGACAAGAGCAAGACCACCGGCGACGAACCCCTCTGGGGCAAGCGGTGGGCGATGGACGCCTACGCCCTCGACACGCCCTACCGCTTCTTCGACCGCGCCGGCTGGCGCTTCATCGTCCTCGACAGCACCTACTCGGACCCCTCCGGGCACTCCTACACCGCCCGCCTCGACGACGCCCAGTTCGCCTGGCTCGAATCCACCCTCCGCGACACCCCGCGCACCACCCCCGTCCTCGTCCTCTCCCACATCCCCATCATGTGCGCCTGCGCCATGTTCGACGGCGACAACGAGAAGGACGGCAACTGGAACATCCCCGGCCAGTGGATGCACATCGACGCCCGACGCATCAAGGACCTCTTCCTCAAGCACCCCAACGTCAAGGTCTGCCTCAGCGGTCACATCCACCTCGTCGACAAGGTCGAGTACCTCGGCGTCACCTACTTCTGCAACGGCGCCGTCAGCGGCGGGTGGTGGAAAGGCCCCTGCCAGGAGTTCGACCCCGGCTACGGGCTCGTCGACCTCTACGACGACGGCTCCTTCGAGAACCGCTACGTCACCTTCGGCTGGAAGGCCGCCACTGAGTAGCCCGGCCCGCCGCGTCCTCCAGTCGCGCCAGCCCCTCCGCCTCCGCCAGATTCCGCCACGTGCGCCAGTTGATCCACGCCATGATGCCCAGGGCCGCCAGCGGCCCCAGCAGCAGCAGCAGGATCCCCAGCGTCAGCAGCAGCGGGCCCAGCCAGAGCATCGTCCCGCACAGCCGCGCGAGCCGATCGTCCGGCACGCGCCGCGCCAGGTTCCGCATGAACAGCATGCTCGGGAAGTAGGCGATCGCCCCGAAGACCACCGACCCCCACTCCACCGTCAGCACCACCGCGCGGGGCGGGCGCGCCGTCGTCAGCGCCACCACCAGGTCGTACGCCGCGAACACCGTCATCACCACCAGCGTCGCACGCACCCAGAACCGAATGTCGAACCGTCGCCCGGCGCCCTCCTCCGCCGGGTCCGGCGCCGTCAGCCACCACCAGCCCAGCACGTTCACTCCCCACAGCCCGCCGACGACGATCGCGAACAGCAGGTCGTACGAACGCGGGATGCTCACGCTCAGCATCCGCACGACTTCCATCCCTATCAGCACGCCCAACTCGAGGATCGACCCCAGCCCCGCCACGAACGCCACCGCAGCCCCGCGCCGCGCCCACAGCAGGTACTCCGCCGACGCGTCGCTCAGCCGCGGAATCCCCCGCGACCGCGCGATCGGCATCGCGCACTCCGGGCACACCCCGTCCTCGGGCAATCCGGCAAGATCAAACCCGCAGCGACGGCACGCCAGGCCCACACCCGGGTCCTTCCGCGGCCCAACCGCGTTCATCCCCGAATCGTGCATGCCGGCAGTCTACAGAACCACCCGGGGGTATTGACAGGTCACGCCGTTCCGCCGACACTTCCCCCGCGTGCCGCGCGCCGTCGTGCTCATCCTGGTGCTCGCCCTCATCCCGCTGCTGCTGGGCTGGGGAATTGCACCGTCCGGGCACGAGCGGACTCCCTGCTGCTGCACACAGGCCGCCCCCGTCGTCGATGAAGCCGCCTGCTGCCACCCAGCGCCCGAGCGTCCGTCGTCGGACGCGTCGTCCCGCTGCCTCGCCGGGCTGTGCGCCTGCCCGTGCCCGAACCGCCCCGCGCGGGCGCCGTCGTGGCCTCAGGCCCCCTCGCGCGACGCGGGCGGGAGTGTGCCCACATTCCCCGCGCCGAGCGTGCGTCCGATGCCCCCGCCCCCGGAACACCCCGCGCCGGACGCCGTGCGGGCCTCCCTGATTCAGCCCGGGTTGCTCGCGCTCGTGAGCGCCGAGCGCCTGTGCGTCTGGCAGACCTAGCCGACCCCGCACCCGCCGCCTCACGCGACGGGCCGATGACGTGTGTGCGTGCGCGGCGTCGCCGCGCAGGGTTGGAGCGTTCAACACAGGCATTCTGGACATACGCCGCGCCGCTGCGCGTGGCAAGGAGCGATGACATGTGGATTCATGAACTGCGTGCCCGTGCGGGCGCGATGACGTGCGTGGGGTTGGCGTGCATGCTGATGGCCGTGGGCGGCTGCGCCTCGGGGCGGGGTGGTGCCCAGGGCCCCGAGGAAGAAGGCGTCATTCACCGGGCGACCACCGAGGAAACCAAGTCCCTCGATTCGCGCGCCCCCATGACCTCGGCGGGCGCCCTCCTCTACGTCAACGGCCTGGGCTGCCCCCTCTGCGCGACGAACATCGACCGCCTCCTCCTCCGCAAGCGCGCCATCGACACCGCCATCGTCGACCTCGGCCAGGGCACCGTCCTCGTGGGCTTCGCCGCCGGGCACGACAAGCCCAGCCCCCACCAACTCAAGGAATGGGTCAAGGACGCCGGCTTCACGCTCGTCAAGGTGGTGCCGCAATGAGCGCCCGCCGCGCCTCCCGCGCCCTCCTCGCCCTCGCCGGGGCGGGCACGCTCCTCGCCACCGCCGAATCGGCCCGCGCCCAGGAGGCCATGTACACCCAGGCCGCCACGATGCCCGCCCCGGGAACCATCATCCTCCGCGAGCAGTTCCACTGGTACCGCTACGGCTCGCACCCCGTCTCGGGCGTCGATCGCACCGACAAGTTCGAGGCCCTGACCACCGTCGCCTACGGGCTCGACCGCGGGCTCGCCCTCTTCGTCGACGTCCCCGTCACCCACGTCCGCACCAAAGACCCCTCGGGCGACGAGTCCACCACCGGCATCGACGACCTCGGCGTCCTCCTCAAGTGGCGCTTCTTCCAGAAAGACTCCGGCGGCATCGACACCGTCCGCGCCGCACTCCTCGCCGGCGTCGAGTTCTCCTTCGAAGACACCTTCGCCGCCCACCCCATGCTCGGCGCCGTCATCACCGTCGTCCACGGCCGCCACGGCTTCAACCAGGACCTCATCTACCACCTCAACACCGACGGCAGCCCCGAGAACAACTACGGCGGCGACGGGCCCTCCGACGCCCTCGCCTTCAACACCGCCTACCTCTACCGCTTCTACCCCGACCGCTACACCTCAGACTCCGTCGGCGCCTGGTACGTCACCGCCGAGATCAACGGGCTCTACGAAACCAACGGCGACGTCGAACTCCGCTGGGCCCCCGGGCTCATGTACGAGGGCCGCGCCTTCGCCTTCGAACTCATGGCCCAGTTCCCCCTCTGGAACGACCTCGACAACCGCCCCGAACTCGACTTCGCGCTCGGCATCGGGTTCCGGTTCATCTTCTAACCCCCACCTCGACCCGCCATCCCTCTCTCCCTGGTGCGCCCGCGCCAGGGTGAGAGGCGTTATGGCGTTCAAAGGGAGCGGCGGGGGGGGCGGCGGCCAAGCCCCGCGCGTATCCTCGACCAGTTCCGGCCCCGTAGCTCAGTTGGATAGAGCACCGTGCTTCGAACGCGGGGGTCGCAGGTTCGAATCCTGCCGGGGTCGTTCTCGCGTCTCTTCCTTCGTGCGCGCCACGCCCTCTGCCCGCGGTATTTCTCGGGCCTCACCCCCCACGCACAGCGCGGGGTTCCCGGCACACCACCTCATTTCGCATTGGCAATGGCGGGTTCTACTGGTACGCTCCTCGCCCGGAAGGAGCCCCCCGTGCGAACTCTCTGCGCCATCGTCCTGCTCGCGTCCGCCGCGCTCGCCCAGGCGCAGCCCCTGGGAACCGCTTTCGTCTATCAGGGCCTGCTGGAAAGCGCCGGAGTACCAGCCTCCACACCCCACAACGTCCGCTACTCGCTCTGGGACGCGCCCTTCGACGGCAACAACATCGGCTCGACGCTCTGCAACACCATCTCACCGGTCGCGGGGCGCTTCGCCTCTGTCCTCGACTTCGGCCCCGTTTTCAACGGCCAACTGCTCTACCTCCAGATCGAGGTCCGCGCGGCCATCCCCAACGGCTGCCTCGACGCGACCGGGTTCACCACCCTCTCCCCGCGCCAGGCACTCAGGCCCGCGCCAGCCGCCATCTACGCCCTCAACGCCGGCGAGGCACAGTCCAGCGCCACGCTTGGCGGACAGCCCCCCTCGTTCTTCACCAACGCCTCCAACCTCTCGATCGGCACCATCCCCGACGCCCGACTCGCCACCTCGGTCGCGCGCACCAACATCCCGCAGACCTTCACCGGCCCCGTCACCTTCTCCAACCCCGCGAGTTCCTTCGCCGGCTCGGGCGCGCTGCTCACCGCCCTGAACGCCTCCAACCTCGCCTCCGGCGCCGTCCCGGAGTCGCGCCTGCCCGCCTCCGTCGCCCTCACCACGCAGACCAATCTCTTCGCCGCGGACCAGGCCATCGCCGGCTCCCTCCGCGTGAACGCGCCCGCGGCGCTCGCGACGCTCCACGTCGGCGGCGAGGGCTACTTCGCCCAGGCCGTCCGCGTCGGCGACACCCAATCCCCCCGCGCCGGCACCATCCGCTTCAACCAGACCTCGCGCGACTTCGAAGGCTACAACGGCGCCTGGTGGCGATCCCTCACCAACACCACCACCTCCCAGCCGGGCACCGTCATCACCTTCGCCGACCCGGGCCCACACACCTGGGTCGTCCCCGCGGGCGTCGTCTCCATCGGCATCGAAGCCTGGGGCGGCGGCGGCGGTGGGGGCGGCTCGGGCTCTCAGGTCCCTCAGGACTGCGGAGGGCTCATCGCCACGGGCGGCGCCGGCGGCGGCTCCGGCGGCTACGGCGTCCACATCGTCGACGTCTCCCCCGGAGACACCATCTCCATCACCGTCGGCACCGGCGGGCCCGGCGGCGTAGCGCTCGCCCCGGGCATCCAGGGCGGCACCACCATCGTCGCCATCAACGGCGTCCTCGCCGTCCGCGCCACCGGCGGCGGGCCGGGGAACCCGGGCGCCAACGAGCCCCTCGGCGCCGTCAGTTGCGGCACGATCTCGCCCACGACCATCGGCGGCGCCGGGGGCACCGCCTCCTTCGCCAACTTCTCCAACCAAAGCGGGAACACCGGCGGGCCCGGTCGACGCGGGTTCAACCTCGGCGGCTGCGGCTTCCCGACCCTCCCCGACATCCGACCCGGCTGCCCAGGCGCCGCAGGAACCTCGCTCGCCTCCATCTCGCCCGCCGCCGCCTCCGCAGGACAAGGCGGCATCGGCGGACAGCACTCCGGCACCGCCGGCGGCCCGGGACAGAACGGCTCTCCCGGACGCGTGCGAATCCTCTACTAGCACGCCTCGCCCCTGCATCCGAGAACTCTCGCGACCCCACGCCCAGCACCGCACATGTGCACGCGACGCCGCGGATTCTCCGCCGTCTTCGCCACCGCGCGCCAAAGTCTGACTTGACAACCTGTTCAGGGCCAGTAGTTTTGCGGACATGAAGCGGTACATTCTCGCGGCCTCGTGGGCTCTGGCGGCCGCTGCGCACGCCCAGCCCGGTACCTCCTGGACCTATCAGGGCACCCTCCAGAACGCCGGCCAGCCCGGGGCAGGCCTCCACGACTTCCGCTTCCGCCTCTACGACGCGCCCACCGAGGGAACGCAGGTCGGCGTCACCCAGTGCGCCGATAACGTCGACGTCGCCGCCGGCGTCTTCACCGTCGCGCTCGACTTCGGCGCCCAGTTCCCCGGCGCCGCCCGCTTCCTCGAGATCGACGTCCGCCAGGACACCGGGCTCGGCTGCGGCAACGCGACCGGCTTCGTCACCCTCGGCACGCGCCAGCCCATCACCCCCACGCCCTACGCGATGTTCGCCGCCCAGGCCACCGCCGCCACCAACGCCACCAACCTCAACAGCCAGCCCGCCTCCTTCTACACCAACGCCACCAACCTCACCACCGGCACCCTCCCCGACGCGCGCCTCACCGCCAACGTCACACTCCTCGGCTCGGCGCAGACGTTCTCCGGCGTCAAGACCTTCAGCGCCGCCCCGGCGTTCACCGCCGCCGCCGCCCCCTTCACCGTCTCCAGCACCACCCGCGTCACCAACCTCAACGCCGACCTCCTCGACGGGCTCGACAGCACCGCCTTCGCCTCCACCTCTCACACCCACGACGCCGGCGCCATCATCACCGGCACCCTCGCCGACGCGCGACTCTCCTCCAACATCCCGCGCCTCAACGCCCCCGCGAACTTCACCTCCACAGGCTCCTTCGGCGGACGCGTCACCGCCTCCGAAGGCTCCGCCACCGGCGGCACCTTCCAGGGCACCCACACCGGCACGCTCCTCAACCAGTACGCCGTCTCCGGGCTCGCCTCCGCCACCGGCACGTCATCCGCCGTCGGCGTCCGGGGCGAGGCCCGCGGCAACACCGGCGCGGGCGTCTACGGCGTCGCCACCTCCACCACCGGCCTGGCCTACGGCGTCGTCGGGCTCGGCAGCAGCACCAACACCGAGTCCGCCGGCGTCTACGCCGAGTCCTCCGCCGCCAACGCCGTCTACGGCTACTCCATCGCAGGACGCGGGCTCTTCGGCCGCAGCGACTCCGGCTTCGGCGCCTACGCCCAGACCACCACCGGAGGCGTGGCCCTCTACGCCGTCCGCACCGCCAACAACAACCGCGGGTGGTTCGGCGGCGCCAGCGAGGGCGGATGGGCCGAAAGCCCCGCCGGCACCGGCTTCGTCGCCCGAACCACCACCGGCGGCATGGCCCTCTACGCCCTCCGCACCGCCAACAACAACCGCGGGTGGCTCGGCGGCGCCAGCGAGGGCGGATGGGCCGAGAGCCCCGCCGGCACCGGCTTCGTCGCCCGAACCACCACCGGCGCCTACGCCCTCTACGCCGAACGCAACCCCGGCGGCTCGCCCACGAACGTCAACCGCGGGTGGTTCGGCGGCGCGGGCGAGGGCGCCTGGGCCGAGTCCGACCAGGGCAACGGGCTCGTCGCGCTCACCCGCGGGCTCAACGCCGCCGCCGTCTACTGCCGCAACGACGCCGGCGGGCGCGCCCTCTTCGCCGACGGCGTCGCCGCCGTCCGCGCACTCGACATCCTCGGCGGCGCCGACCTCGCCGAGCCCTTCGATATCAGCGGCGATCCCATCCCCGGCATGGTCGTCAGCATCGACCCCGACGCCCCGGGCCGCCTCCGCATCGCCAGCGCGCCGTACGACACCACCGTCGCCGGGATCATCTCCGGCGCCAACGGGCTCTCGCCGGGCATGGTCATGCGCGCCGAGGGCAACGCGCTCGCCGACGGGCAGCACGTCGTCGCCATGACCGGACGCGTCTGGTGCTTCGCCGACGCCACCGACGCCGAGATCCGCCCCGGCGACCGGCTCACCACCTCCGACACGCCCGGGCACGCCATGCGCGTCCGCGACGAGTCCCGCGCCCCGGGCACCGTCATCGGCAAGGCCATGACGCCCCTCCCCAAGGGCGAGCGCGGGCTCGTCCTCGTGCTCGTCAACCTGCAGTAGGAGCCGCCGCGATGAACACCATCATCCGCGCATCACTGATCCTGCTGGCCTGGGGCGCCCCGGCGTTCGCGCAGCTCGTCCCGCCCAACTCACTCCCCCCGCCCATCAGCCCGCCCCTGCTGCCCAGGCCCGCGCACGACCCCAACCCGCCCGCGGAACCGCAGCCCGAAGTCGCCGCCCCCGCGGTCGATGCCGACGAGCCCCCGCCCGAAATCCTCCCGCCCGAGTCGGGCCTCCTCGTCACCCCCGGGCACCGCATCGTCGGCTGCGTGCAGGTGCCCATCTACCGCGAGCGCGGACCCTACCTCCAGGTCATCCGCTGGCCCAACGGCGTGATTCCGTTCCAGTACGACGGGAACGTGTCGCAGATGAACCGCAATCTCTTCAACGCCGCCATGGCCGAGGTCGAGAGTTACGCCGGCGTCAACTTCGTCGCGCGCGATACGTTCCACCCCTCGTGGCTCCACATCCAGAACGCGAACGTGAACAACGCGCCCATCGGGATGCGCCCGGGCACGAACATCGTGAACATCCGCGACTGGACCGTCCATTACACCCTCGTCCACGAACTCTTCCACGTCCTGGGCGTCTACCACGAACAGTCCCGCGTCGATCGCAACACCTACGTCACCATCAACTGGTCCAACATCAGCCAGACCAACTGCCCCCCGCCGAGCGGGTCCTGCGACTCGAACTTTCAGATCGAGTCCGAGTCCGGCACCTTCGGCCTCTATCTCTTCGACTCCTTCATGCATTACGGCCGCAGCGCCTTCCCCCTCGTCCCGGGCATCGATACCATCACCGTCCAGCCGCCCTTCGCCGCCGTCTGGCAGAACCGCATCGGCCAACGCTCCCACGCCACCTTCGGCGACCGCAGCATGGCCATGTTCATGCACCAGCCCTCCTGGTGCAAAGTCGCCCAGATCGGCGCCAACCCCAACGGCCCGGGAACCTGGTCCTCCCCCTTCAACAACTTCCCCGACGCCTACAACGCCGCCCCCAACAACGGCGACGTCGTCCTCCGCCCCGGGTACTACACCGGCCTGGGGCTCCGCATCCGCCCCATGCGCCTCCACGCCCCCGACGGCAGCGTCCGCATCGGCCAGTAAACCCCCGGCACCCACACCCCCGCCCCGACCTCATCCGCCCGCGCTCGCGCTGCGACTTTCCCCGCCACACCTATAGTCCGCCCCATGCCCTTCCACCCCAACGGCCTGACGTCCGCCCCCTCCGGCAAGGTCAACCCCCGCCTCGACGCGCTCGCGCACGCCGGGGGGCCCATCCTCACCAAACGCATCCCCTCCTGGCCCTACGCCGACCCCAAGGACCGCCACGTCGTCTCCTACGACGAGTACGTCAAGACCGCCGGCTACGTCGGGCTCCGCAAGGCCATCGCCCTCAAGCCCGACGCCGTCACCGAGGAAGTCAAGAAGTCCGTCCTCCGCGGGCGAGGCGGCGCGGGCTTCCCCACCGGGCTCAAGTGGACCTTCCTCCCCAAACTCGCCACCGACGACCAGGGCCGCGAGGCCGACCCGGGCGTCCGCTACCTCGCCATCAACGCCGACGAATCCGAGCCGGGCACCTTCAAGGACCGCCTCCTCATGGACTTCGATCCCCACCTCCTCCTGGAGGGGATCGCCATCTGCGCCTACGCCTGCCGAATCAGCCGCGCGTACATCTTCATCCGCGGCGAGTACCACCACCAGGCCCACGTCCTCGAAGAAGCCATCAAAGAGGCCTACGCCCACGGCATCTTCGGCCCCCGCGGGCTGCTCAACGGCGCCGACACCGCCCGAGGCGGGCCCTGGGCCGTCGAGTGCCACGTCCACCGCGGCGCGGGCGCGTACATCTGCGGCGAAGAAACCGGGCTCCTCGAAGCCCTCGAGGGCAAACGCGGCTGGCCCCGCATCAAGCCCCCCTTCCCCGCCGTCAAGGGCCTCTTCGGCCGCCCCACCATCATCAACAACGTCGAAACCCTCGCCCACCTCCCCAGCATCATCGAGTTCGGCGGCGAGTGGTTCACCAAGCACGGCTCGCCCAGCACCCTCGGGCCCAACGTCCCGGGCTCCTTCGGCACCAAACTCATGGGCGTCTCCGGGCACGTCAACCGCCCCGGCTGCTTCGAACTCGAACTCGGCGTCCCCTTGCGCGTCCTCGTCGAGGAACTCTGCGGCGGGATCCGCAAGGGCCGCAAGTTCAAGGGCGCCATCGCCGGCGGGGTCTCCATGGGCATCCTCGGCCCCGACCAGTACGACGCCGAGATGGACTTCGACATCGGCCGCAAGTACAACGTCCTGGGCCTGGGCACCGCCTGCCCCACCGTCTTCGACGACCAGACCGACATGGTCGCCGTCGCACGCAACATCTCCCGCTTCTTCAAGCATGAATCCTGCGGGCAGTGCACCCCCTGCCGCGAGGGCAGCGGGTGGCTCTTCCAACTGATGTCCCGCATCGAAGAGGGCAACGCCAAGACCAAGGACCTCGACCTCGCCCTCGAGATCGCCACCAGCATGGGCAGCATGCCCGGCACCACGATCTGCGGCCTGGCCGACGGCAACAACTGGGCCGTCCGCACCATCATGAACAAGTACTGGTCCGAGTTCGAGAAGAAGGTCAAGCCCACCTTCGTCCCCGTCAAGGTCAGCATCGGCGCCAACGCCAAACGCGCCGTCTCCGCCGGCGCCAACGGCTGACAACGAACGCCGGACGACGGGGCAGCGGTGGGGCAATCGTGAACGCGGGGGGCGTCGGCGTCCCCGCCGGGAGCCCGCCCATGAGGTTCAGCCGCATCCGCCTCACCAACTGGCGGAACTTCCGCAGCGTCGACCTCGCGCTCAGCGATCGCGCGTTCATCATCGGCCCCAACGCCTGCGGCAAGTCCAACCTCCTCGACGCCTTCCGCTTCCTCCACGACCTCGTCGCCGCCGGGGGCGGGCTGCGCCCCGCAGCCGATCTCGTCCGCGGGGGCGTCCGCGCCATCCGCTCCCTCCACGCCGGGCCCAACGGCATGGCCGGCGCCGTCCGCCTCCGCGTCGACGTCGCCGCCGACGGGCCCGACTGGTCCTACGAACTCGCCATCGGCGCCGGGCCCGGCGGGCGCGCCGTCGTCCGCGAAGAAATCGTCCGCCGCGGCTCGCGCACCATCCTCCGCCGCCCCACCCCCGCCGACACCCGCGACCCCGAGCGCCTCGCCCAGACCGCCCTCGAACAGACCGGCTCGAACCGCGCCTTCCGCGCCCTCGCCCGCGCCTTCGCCACCATCGAGTACACCAACCTCGTTCCCCAGGTCGTCCGCGAGGGCCAGGCCCCGCCCGGCACCGCGCCCGGCGAAGACCCCCTGGGCCGCGGCTTTCTCGAACGCATCGGCGCCGCCCGCGCGAGCGCCCGCAAGGCCCGGCTGGCGCGCGTCTCCGCCTCGCTCCGGCGCGTCGTCCCCCAGTTCGACGACCTCACCTTCGAGCGCGACGCCGCCGGACGCGCCCACCTCCTCGCCCGCTTCCGCCACTGGCGCGGCCGCGCCCGCGTCCAGAACGAACGCCAGTTCTCCGACGGCATGCTCCGCCTCATCGCCATGCTCTGGATGATCGAGGACGCCGGCGGGCCGCTCCTCCTCGACGAGCCCGAGTGGTCCCTCCACACCGGCGTCCTGCGATCCCTCGCACCCTTCCTCGCCAACGCCCAGCGCCGGCGCCACGCCCGCCAGATCATCATCTCGACCCACAGCGAGACGCTCCTCAGCGACCCCGGCATCGCACCCGACGAGGTCGTCCTCGTCCAGTCCGGGCCCGACGGCTCCACCTGCATCCTCGGCGCCGACCACCCGCAGATCCGCGAACTCATGGACCGCGGCATCCCCGCCTCCGAAGCCGCGCTCCCCATCTCGGGACGACGCCTCTCCCTCCTCGACGAGACCCCCGCCCCGTGAGCCGCGATCCGCTCTCGGTCGTGTTCGCGGAAGGGCTCCTCGACGGAGTGGTCGCGACGCGCCTGCTCCAGGACGCCGGCCTGCGCCCCGACGAGCCCCGCCTCGCCGGGGGCAACATCGCCTTCTGGCAGAAGATCCCGCGCTACAACGCCGCCGCCGCCCGCTGCGGCGGGGTCTTCGCCCTCGCCGACCTCGAAGGGCGGGGCTGCGTCGGCCCCGTGCTCGACGAACGCCTCCCCGACCGCAGCGACTGGCTCGTCCTGCGCCTCGCCGTGCCCATGCTCGAGGCCTGGCTCCTCGCCGACCGGCGCTCCATGGCCCGCGCCCTGCACCTCCGCCTCGAGCGCCTCCCCGAACACCCCGAACTCCTCCGCCACCCCAAGCACGAGATCGTCCGGCTCGCGTCGCACTCGCCCTCGCGCGAGGTCCGCCACCAGCTCGTCCCCCGCCGGCGTTCGCGCGCCGGCGTCGGACGCGAGTACATCCCCTTCATGACCCAGTTCGTCCGCCTGCACTGGCGCCCGCAGGACGCCCGGCACCACAGCCCCAGCCTCGACCGCGCCCTCCGCGCCATCGAACGCTTCGCCGAGCGCCACGGATGAACCCGACCACCCCCGCCACCCCCGCCGGCGATCCCCTCCGCACGCCCCCACAGCGCGGGCGACTGAGCGCCTGGCGCGACCTGGCGGCCATCATCCTCGCCTCCATTCTCGCGGGCGGTGTCATGGCGTTCGGCGCAGTCACGCTCTACACGGCATGGGCCGATCCTCAAGGGTTCGTGTCGTTCGTCTGGTGGGCTCCACGGGTCTTCGCCGCCGGATGCGCCTTCGGCGTCCTCTCGCTCGCCTACCTCATCCCGCTCCTGTGGGGCACGCGCCTCCGCGCGTCCTTCGCCCTCGTCTTCGGCGTCTCCGTCCCCGTCGGCATCCTCATCGGCGCCGGCCTCCCGCCCATGGGGGCGCTCGCCGCCTTCATCGCCCAGCTCGTCTGCGGCGCCGCCGCACATCACCGCTTCCCCAAGTTCAAGTGCGCGCCCACCACCTGCCACTGCGGCTACGACTGCACGGGCATCGTCGGCGGCGTCTGCCCCGAGTGCGGCACGCCCCGCCCGCACGCCGCCGCGCCGCAGCACAGAAGCCCCTGAGCGGGCGCGAAGCACCGCCCGACATCGACGCCCCACGCCGGCTCATCCCCCCCGCACCGCGCGCTCCAGCATCGCCGCCGCCCGCAGCAGCCGCGCCTCCTCGAACGGTGGCGCGATGACCTGCACGCCCACGGGCATCCCCACGCGCGCCGCGTCCGCCCCGTCCACCGGCGCGCCCGCCACCGGCACGCACACCGCCGGCAGCCCCGCGAGGTTCACGCCCACCGTGAACACGTCCTCGAGGTACATCGCCAGCGGGTCGTCGGTCTTCTCGCCCAGGCGGAACGCCGTGCCCGGCGCCGCCGGCAGCAGCAGCACGTCGCACCGCGCGAACGCCGCCCGATAGTCGTCCAGCACGCGCCGGCGCACCCGCAGCGCCGTCGTGTAGTACGCGTCGTAGTACCCCGCGCTCAGCACGTGCGTGCCCAGCAGGATCCGCCGGCGCACCTCCGCCCCGAACCCCTCGGTGCGGCTGCGCCGGTACAGGTCGTCCAGCGTCCCCTCGGGTCCGAGCGCCGCGCGTCGCCCGTACCGCACGCCGTCGAACCGCGCGAGGTTCGACGACGCCTCCGCCGTCGCGACGATGTAGTACGCCGCGATGCTCTCGTCGGTCATGGGCAGGTCCACGTCGATCCGCCGCCCCCTGTCGGGCGCCAGCGCCTCCACCGCCCGCGCGTACGCCGCCGCGACCTCGGGCCGCACGCCCGCGCCCAGCGCCTGGCGCACCACGCCCACGCGCAGCCCCGCCACCGGCTCGCCGAGGCTCGCCGCGAAGTCCTCGGGCGCGCGCGGGTCGCTCGTCGCGTCGCGCGGGTCAGGCCCGCTCATCGCCTGAAGCGCCAGCGCCGCGTCGCGCACGCACGACGCCAGCGGGCCGACCTGGTCCAGCGAACTCGCGTACGCCACCAGCCCGAACCGCGACACACGCCCGTACGTCGGCTTCAGCCCCACCACCCCGCAGTGCGACGCCGGCTGACGCACCGACCCGCCCGTGTCCGACCCCAGCGCCAGCGGCACAAGCCCCGCGCCCACCGCCGCCGCCGACCCGCCCGACGAGCCCCCCGCCACGCGCCCGGCGTCGTACGGGTTGCGCGTCGCGCCGAAGATAGACCGCTCCGTCGACGAACCCATGCCGAACTCGTCGAGGTTCGCCTTGCCCACCACCACGCACCCGGCCTCCCGCAGCCGGCGCACGCTCGTCGCCGTGTAGGGCGAGCGATAGTCCTCCAGCATCCGCGACGCGCACGTCGTCCTGCCGCCCGCCCCCAGCCCGTCGCCGGGCGCCCGCAGGTCGGGCCCGGTGCACAGGTTGTCTTTCACCACCAGCGGCACGCCCGCCAGGGGCAGACTCTCGCCCCGAGCCACGCGCGCCTGCACGTCCGCCGCCTGGCGTTCCGCGGCCTCGGGCAGCACCTGCACCACCGCGTTTAGGCGCGCGTGCTCCCGCGTGATCGCGCCCAGCGCCTCGCGCGCCACGTCCGTCGCCGTCGTCGCGCCCGACCGCACCGCCGCCGCGATCTCCCACGCGTGCCTCACGCCCCGCCCCCCTCACCCCCGTCGCCCAGCACCTTCGGCACGCGCACGTACCCGTCGAACATCGCCGGCGCCATGTCGCGCAGCACCCCGTGCGCCAGCGGCTCGTCGGGCTCATCTTCCGCCAGGCGGTTCACGCCCTCGCCCACGTGCGTCAGGGGCTCGACGCCCGCGAGATCGAGCCGGCGCAATCGCTCGACATACGCCACCACCGCCGCCAGCGAGGCGCGCACGTCCTCGCGCTCCACGGGGTCGATGGTGAGTTTCGCGAGCGTCGCGAGCCGTGCCAGGTCCTGTGCGGAGAACTCGCTCATGGCGTCGCCAGTGTACCCCGCGCCGGGCCCGCCCCTGCGTAGCCTTGCCCGTGGGCCGCGCATCACGAACGCGCCGGGCGTGGGGCCGGGCGGGCACGCCCCGCGGGGCGAGTGTCCTCGCGCTCCTCCTCGTTGCCGACGCCGCGCTCATGGTCGGGGTGTTCCGCCACGACGCCCGCCTGGGCAACGCCGTGCTCCGCACGCTGGGCGTCAACGAGCCCGCGCGTTCGACCGTCTTCGAGGCCACCGTCGTCTGGTGGAACCAGGGCCCCCCCGAGGTCATCCCGTTCGAGGAGAGCGCCGAGCGCATCACCCGCGCGCTCCAGTCCGACCCCACCCGCCTCCTCCGCGTCGTCCTCTACCAGGGCGAGCATGTGCAGGGGGGCATCGCCCCGTGGTCACGCCGCCACTTCAAGCGCGTCGAGGTCGAAAGCCTCTGGATCGACTCGCCCGCGACGCCCGGCGAAGCCACCGCCGCCCGGACCGACGTCAGCCGCTGGCTCGATCGCGTGGGCGCCCCGCGCGACGCCGCCGCCGTCATCGCGCCCGACTACGACCGCTCGACACCCGTCTGGTGGGGGCTCGCGCACGATGCGCTCGTCGTGCTCGTCGTGCTGCGACTGCTGGTCGCGGCCCCGGGCCTGCTCGACGCCGCCGCCAGCGCCCGCCCACGCCGCCTGCTCCGCAAAGGCCTCTGCCCCGCCTGCCGCTACGACCTCCGCGGCACCACGCCCGACCTGGGCGTCCTCCGCTGCCCCGAATGCGGCGGCGCCTGGCCCGCTCAGGCCGACCGCTGATCGTCCGCGCGATCGGTCGCGGCGCCATCGGTCGCGCCGTTCCCCACGCCCACCGACGCCCGCTCGATCGCCCGCATCGCGATCTGCCCGATCACCACGACCACGCCGATCCCCACGACGATCGCCGTGTAGAACAGCCAGCGCGGCACCGCCTGCCCCCACGCCTCGCGCGTAAAGGCCTCCTGGATTCCCGCGCCGATGAACGCCGCCACGATCGTCCGCGGCGCAATCCCCAGCGCCGACCCCACGAAGTACGCGTCGGGACGAACCCGCAGCCCGGCCAACGCCAGGTTCGTCATCGCGAACGGCGAGTTCGGCGGCAGCCGAATCAACGCCACCGTCCCGATCGTCCGCGCCAGCGACAGCCGCTGCCCCAGCAGCGCATCCGCCACGGCCTTCCACTTCGGGTTCTCGTCCACCACCCGGCGCACCCGCTGCCCCGCCAGAAACCGCGCCACCGCGTACCCGATCATCGCCCCGCCCACGCACCCCAAGACCGCCCCGGGCGCGCCCAACGACACGCCGAAGATGTACCCCGCCATCCCCGACTGCGCGTACGTCGGCAGCAGCGCCAGCCCCGACAGCACCGCGAACGCCAGCACGAACAGCACCCACCCCGCCGCACCCTGCGACCGCAGCGCCTCGCTCACCGTCTCCGCGTTCGCGAACAGCACCAGCGACCCCAGCAGCGGGAACAACGCCGCTCCAACCGCCAGCGGGCCCGCCGCCCCCAACTTCGCCATCAGCGTCGGCTCGCCCGCCCCCGCGCCGTTCGCATCAGGCGCGCCAACGCCGGCGCCGACCTCGGGTGAAGCCGACGCCGCGGGAGACTCCGTACCGGCCGAAGATGGATGGTCGTGGGGGTGGTGGGGGTCGTGGGGGGGGGTCACGCCCGGAGCGTACCCGCCCCATCACGCACCGGCATGCCCGTCCCGCCCGCGTGCTAGGGCAGGTCGAACACGAGCACCTCGCCCTCGCCGCCCGCCGCGCCCACGAGCGTGATGCCCGGCTCGTCCGTCACCGCGGCCCCATCGCCCGCGCCCAGCGTCACGCCGTTCAGCGTGACCGACCCGCGCGCCACCTGCACCCACGCCCGCCGCCCGGGCGCGATCTCGTGCGTCACGCGCTCGCCCGCCCCGAGGATCGTCGCGAGCATGAGCGCGTCCTGGTGGATCGGCAGCGAGCCGTCGCGCCCGTCGGGCGACGCGACCACCCGCAGCCGCCCGCGCCGCTCGTCCGGCGGCACGTGGATCTGCCCGTACCGGGGCTCGACGCCCCGCGTCGCCGGGCGGATCCAGATCTGCAGCAGGTGCACGGGCTCGCTGTCGCTCGCGTTGAACTCGCTGTGAAACACCCCCGCCCCCGCCGACATCCGCTGCACGTCGCCCGGGCGGATGACACCGCCCCCGCCCGTGCTGTCCTGGTGGCGCAGCGCCCCCGCCAGCACGTACGTGATGATCTCCATGTCCTTGTGCGGGTGACGCCCGAAGCCCTGCCCGGGCGCGACCACGTCCTCGTTGATGACGCGCAGCGCCGAGAACTGCACGTGCGCCGGGTCGTGATAGTCCCCGAAACTGAACGTGTGCCTCGTGTCGAGCCAGCCGAAGTCGAAGTGCCCGCGTGCGTCCGAAGGTCGAAGGGTGATCATGGCCGTCTCCCGGCGTACGCCCCGTGGGCCGCCCCGCCGGGGCCCCACGCCCCGCCCGTGCCGCCCGCGAAGTATACACCACCAATTACTGTTGAAACAAGCATCTGGTTCGCGCCCGCCGCCCGGATTTCCGCCGGCCTGCCCGCCCCTACTCCGCCTTGCGCGCCCGCGCCAGCAGGGCGCTGAGCGCCCGCAGGTCCTTCGCCGCCATGTGCCCCAGCTGCGCCTCGTGCAGCGCCAGCACGGGCCCGTCGAGCGCCGCCAGCAGGCGCAGGCCCGCGGGCGTGATCCGCGTCGTCACCACCCGCCGGTCCTCGCTCGTCCGCGCCCGCTCCACCAGCCCGCTGCGTTCCAGGCGGTCGATCAGGCGCGTCACGTCGGGCACGCGCGCCACCATCTGCGCCCCCACCTGGCTGCACGCCATCCCGCCCTCGCCCGCCCCCCGCAGGATCCGCAGCGCGTTGTACGTCGACGCGCTCAGCCCGTGCGGGCGGAACAGCCGCTCCATGTCGTTCGACAGGTGCGCCGCCGTCCGGATGATGTTGAGGTACGCCTCCTGCGCCGGGCTGTCGAAGGGACGGCGTTTCCGCAGCTCCCGCGCGAGCGCCGAGAGCGCGGGACGGGACGGGGCCTTGCTGGAACGCGTCCGGGGCACGCCCCATCATGGGCGCGCCAACCACCTGTGTCAACAGATATTGTCGATGTGGCCGGCCGCCGCCCCGCCGCCCGCCCTCAGTGCTTCGCCCGCAGCGCCCGCGCCCGCTCCAGCAGGCCCTGCTCCATCGCCTCGCGGGGCTCGCGCGTCTCGAGCGCCTCCCCGAGCGTGAAGTGCCAGCGCACCGTGTTCGTCGCCCCGGGCACCGCGTTCGCCGCCAGGTCCAGCGGCGGGAGTTCGTACACCGGCGCCCGCGCCCGCGCTTTGGTCCGCAACGGCTCGCACCCCTCCCGCGTCAGCAGCACGTCGTACACGCCGTAGTACGTGAAGTCCGCCCGCACCGGCGTCCGCCCGACCTCCACCCCGTTCAACGTCACCAGCGCCCCGCTGGGCTCCGACGTGATCTCGATCGTCCGCGTCATGCACCCGCCCAGCACGACACCCACGACCGCCAACGCTGCCGGCAGCGCCCCCGCGCGATGTCCCCCTCCACGCCGCCCCATCACGCCCGCTCCTTCCGCGCCCCGGCCCCCGCGGGCGCCGCCGCGTCGTCGAACTCGTCCCCGCGGAACAGGTTCCCAAGGTACGCCCGGCGCACCGTGGGATCGTTGATCAGCCCGCGGGGCGTTCCCTCGGCCAGCGTCCGCCCCGAGTCGATGATCGCCGCCCGATCGCACACCCGCAGCGTCTGCTGCACGTTGTGATCCGTGATCAGGAACGCGATGCCCCGGTCCGCCAGCCGGCGCACCTCGGCCTGCAGGTCCTCCACCGCGATCGGGTCCACCCCGCTGAAGGGCTCGTCGAGCAGGATCAGCCGGGGCTCGGTCACCAGCGCCCGCGCGATCTCCAGTTTCCGCCGCTCCCCGCCCGAGCACGTCCGCGCCGCGTGCTTCGCCTTGTGCGAGAGCGCGAACTGCTCCAGCAGCGCGTCGGCCCGCGCGTGCCGCTCCCGCCGCGTCAGGGGCAGCGTCTCCAGGATCGCCAGCAGGTTGTCCCGGCACGAGAGCCGCCCGAACACGCTGGGCTCCTGACTCAGGTACCCCATCCCCAGGCGCGCCCGCCGGTACATCGGCAGGCGCGACACGTCCCGCCCGTCGAAGAACACCTTGGTGTTCCCCGGGTCCGGGTCGATCATCCCGATGGTCATCCGGAACGACGTGGTCTTGCCCGCGCCGTTGCGCCCGAGGATCCCCATCACCTCGGCCCGTTCCACGCCGAAACTCACGTCGTCCACCACGACGCGTCCGCCGTAGGTCTTCCGCAGGTGCTGGGCCTGGAGCAAGGGCATCCGGGGCAATGCTACGGCGTGCGCCGCGCCCCGCCGCGCACGCCAACGAAAAACGCCCCGGGCGGCAGTGCCCGGGGCGTGGGAGAAAACCGTGCTGGCGAACCGGATCAGCGCTTGCTGAACTGGAACCGACGACGCGCGCCGGCCTGGCCGTACTTCTTGCGTTCGACCTCGCGCGAGTCGCGCGTCAGGAAGCCCGCGTCACGCAGGGCGCCCTCGACCGAGGGGTCGTAGTCGCGCAGCGCCCGGGCGATGCCCAGGCGGATCGCCTGCGCCTGCCCCATGAAGCCCCCGCCGTGCACCGTCACCTGGATGTCGAACTTGCCGTCCATGTTCGCCGCCTTGAGCGCCGCGTAGCAGTCCACGCGGTCGCGCTCCTCGCAGAAGAACTCCTCGGGGGTCTTCTTCCGCCCCGCGGTGCTCAGGATCAGGTACGTCGGCGTGCCCGTCGCCGGACGCAGCCGCACCCGGGCGACGGCGGACTTGCGACGCCCCGTGCCCCACCACCAGCCGCGCTTGTCCGCGGGCTTGGCCACCTTCGGCGGACGGGTCGGCTGGGGCTGGTCGGGCGAGTTGAGCCCCGGGGCGCTCAGCCCGGGCATCTGGATCGACGGGATCGTGCTCATGTTCGGCGTGTCCTTTCACGAGTGGGCGCCTGGGCGCCCCCCTCGTCAGTGCTTCGTCAGACCTTCAGTTCCACCGGGTTCAGGCTCGCGAACTCGTGCTCCGCGCCGGGCACCACCCGCAGCCCGTTCATCATCACCCGCGAGAGCCGGTTCTTCGGGAGCATCCGGCGCACCGCGTTCTGGATCAGCAGCTCGGGCTTGTGCTCCCGCAGGTGCCCGTACGTCCGCGCCTTGTGCCCGCCCGGGTGCTTCGTGTACCACATGTACACCCGCTGCTCGGCCTTGCGCCCCGTCATCACGACCTTCGTCGCGTTCAGGACGATCACGCCCTCGCCCGTATCAATGTGCGGGGTGTACTCGGGGCGGTGCTTGCCCATCAGCACCATCGCGATCTCCGCGGCCAGACGCCCCAGGGGCACCCCCTCCGCGTCCACGATCCGCCAGGTCTTCTGCAGTTCACCCGGCTTGGCCAGGTAGGTTTGGCGACGAGACATCGAAAGCCTCCTCGGCGTCGCGGTGCGTCGGAACGGCGTGGCCGCCGACCGCGCCCCGCGGGGCCGATCCAGATCGCCGCCTTCCGGGCGGGGCGGGCCGCGTTGGCGTTCTCCGAACGCCGACGCGACAGACTTGGAATCCTGCGGGCACGCGCCATCCCATGGCCGCGCCCCGTCGAAACAGACCCAATACTAGTCCGCCTCCCCACGCCGGGCAATCCGTCGCCCCCACCCCCGCCCCCCAGCCGATGATCCTCCCCATGACCGATCAGGCCCCGCCCAACTCCCTCCCCCGCACCCCCGACCCGGGGAGCCCGTCCTGGGCACGCTGGGCCTGGATCGCCGGGGCCGCCTTCCTGCTCGCCGTCGTCCTGATGAACCAGGCCGAGCACTACCTCTCGAAGGAGAAGCCCGCCCCCGCCGCGTCCATCACCGAGGTGCAGCCCCCCGGGATGGAGCCGCTCGCCATGGCGGCCCGCCTGTGGGTCAAGTTCGTCGACGCCCTGCCCGTCTCGCAGTCCGACCGAAACACCGCCATGGCGCAGGTCGCGCGCGAGGCCAAGACCGACGTCGACACCTTCCGAGCCGCGCTCGCCGCCGCCGAACTCATCGACGTGCCCGCGGCCGTCACGCGCCTCGAAGAACTCCGCGCGACACTCGCCGAGACGGACACCCCGACGCAAGGGCTCGCCCAGGACATCGACGACGCGCTCCGCGCCTACGCCCTGGGCAGCCAGTCGCTCGACCCCGACGCCCGCGAGCGCCTCGTCGCCCGGCACGGCTGGTTCGGACGCCTGCTGCTGGTCCACGACGCGTCGGACTCCGCCGGCGAGCGCGCCGCCGTCGTCGGCGGCGGGTGGACCCTGCTCATCGGCTTCATCGCCTTCGGCGCCGTCGCGCTCGTCGCGGGCATCACCGGGTTCGTGCTGTTCGTCGTCGCGATCGTCTGGATCAGCGGGCGGCGGATCCGCCCGGCGTTCGAGGCCCCGGCGCCGGGCGGGAGCGTGTACCTGGAGGCCGTCGCCGCGTTCATCGGCGCGTTCATCCTCTTCAAGGTCGGGGCGGGGCTGGCCGTGTCGCTGTTCGCGTCAGGGGGCGAGCCGCCCGCCTGGGCGACGACCGCCGGGCTGCTGGGCCAGTGGACGCTGCTGGCACTTCCCTTGTACCCGCTGCTGCGGGGCGTGGCGTGGCGCGAGCACGCGCGGCGCATGGGCTGGCACCGCGGCGCGGGCGTGCTGCGCGAGGTGGGCGCGGGGATCGTCGGCTACCTCGCGGGCCTGCCGATCGTCGGGCTGGCGCTCGCGATCTCGATGGGCGTGGTGCTGGTACGCAGCGCGATGCAGGGGCCCGACGCGGCCCCGCCCAAGAACCCGATCGTCGAGATCATCAGCGGGGCGGGCACGCTGCAACTCGTGCTGCTGTTCCTGCTGGCGACGATCTGGGCGCCGGTGGTGGAAGAGGCGGTGTTCCGCGGGGCGTTCTACCGGCACCTGCGGTCGCGGCTGGGGGTCTTTCTGAGCGCGGGCATCTCGGCGATCGTGTTCGGCGTGATGCACGGGTACGACGCGCTGCTGCTCACGCCCGTCATCTCGCTCGGGTTCGTGTTCGCGCTGATCCGCGAGTGGCGGGGGAGCCTGATCGGGCCGATCGTGGCGCACGCGCTGCACAACGCGACGATCATGTCGATCGTGCTGCTCGTGTTCGGGCAACTGGCGGACTGAGCCCCCGCGCCTACCTGGTAGCGGGCGGGAAGGGGCGCGCGGGCACGCCCGCGACGCGCGTGCCGTCGGGGACGTCGCGCGCCACGACCGCGCCCGCGCCGACCACGCACCCCATCCCGATCCGCACGCCGGGGATCACCCGCGCGCCCGTGCCCACGAGCGTGTCGGGGCCGACGCGGACGTTGCCCGCGAGCACGGCCCCGGGCGCGACGTGCGCATTTTCGCCGATGATGCACTCGTGCTCGACGATGGCGCCGGTATTGATGATCGCGTGGTCGAGGACCGTGGCCCGCGTGTGCACGACGGCGTGGGGCGCGACGAAGACGCCCCGCCCGAGGATGGCGGTGGGGGAGACGTACGCCGTGCGGTGCGTGACGCCGACGCAGCGCATCGCCGTGAGCCGCTGGATGATTGTGCGGCGCAGGGCGAGGTTGCCCAGGGCGAGGAGCGCGAACCCGCCGAAGTCGTCGGGGAGGGCGCGGAGCGGGCCGAGGTGCTCGACACCCGCCGACGCGAGCACGGCGTTGGGATCGTCGTCGAAGAAGCCGAGGATGTCTGCGCTCTCGCCGATGGCCTCGGCCACGACCAGCGCGTGCCCCCCGCCGCCGATCAGCACCAGTTCGCGTTCGTCCATGGGCGCGAGGATAGCACTGGGGAGCCGGGCGCTGTGTGCCGGGCTGAGAGCATGGTGCATGCGCCCGGCAGGGCGTGCCGGGCTTTCCGGGAGGCTTCTCGTTCCGCGAGCGCGCGGGGCTGGTCCTGGCTCGCCGGTTTTGAAGCGGCGAG
>VFQQ010000474.1_pt1 | contig 78794 bp, 64 predicted proteins | sample 3512341 | NCBI WGS metagenome assembly VFQQ01 (sample SAMN10412373, study PRJNA504923) | tailings metagenome | isolation source: Relicate 2 Philex TSF1 revegetated site | place: Philippines: Tuba, Benguet | collected 2017-08-29
GCAAGACAAATGTTTTCACATCAACGCCAATCAAGTAGGTTATTAGAGGTCCCCTTCAGGGCGGGTAGGATTGACGAGGATTCATAACCACACCGCGTTTAAAATGTTTTCCTCAGCAGTCTAAAATCAGCACCGCCTGGGGCGGTTCTTTACACCCTTTGGCCGCCGGAGGCGATTCCGACCGGAGGCCGGGGCCGGAGTCGTCCTCTTGCTGGAGCAGCGGTAATGCCAGAGGCAGGTGCTTTAGTACCCTTGTCGTATCGGGCTGTGGTCGAGCACATGGCTATGTGCAGCGTATTGCCGCGAAGCGGCGTAATGCAAAGCGTAATGCAAAGCGTAATGCAAAGCGTAGTGCGTCGCGTAGTGCGTAACGTATTGCAAAGCGTAATGCAATGCGAAATGCAAAGCGTAATGCGCAGCGTAGTGCGTAGCGTAATGCGCAGCGTAGTGCGTAGCGTAATGCAAAGCGTAGTGCGTAGCGTAATGCAAAGCGTAGTGCGTAGCGTAGTGCGTAGCGTGGTGCGTAGCGTCTTGTGCCCTACCCAAAGCACGCAACAATGCAGTCAACGATGTCACCAGGTGCTATCGGCCTTCCCGCTACGTCGCTAAGCGTTGCCGACCCATCGATGATTCCCTTGCGTATCGCCTGGCGGTTGTCGTCGTGTAGCACCAGAACGTCTGCCAGTTCCTCATGCCCCATGCCACACAGGATGCTGCCATGTTGCAGGATAACGTCAGTATCAACGTGTTGAGCCGAACCTACCACCTTGCGGCCGTTCCACATAATCTCGCTTGTTGCGCTACTAGAAAAACACGCAGCGCCCATAGGGCCAGACGACGCATAGTGCTTACGCAGGTCGGTGGGTACATCCTGATACACAAGTGATGTTCCAACCACCGAAGCCAATGCCTGCCGTAGGCGGTTGTGTACGTCAGCATAGAATCGTGCAGCACTTACTACGCCTTGTCGATGCGTCACAATGCAATACGTTAGTTCGTTTGCATGAAGCACGGCCCTACCACCCGTCGGACGTCGTACAAGCCCAAAGCCCTTGCGCCGCAGCGCTTCGTGATCGATATGCGATTCTGGTTGGTTGCGCCCTAGAGAAACGGCCCACGGCTGCCACGTGTATAGCCGCATCATGGCCTGCCCTTTGCTGTTCCGCACGGCGTTGGCCATGGCTATGTCTCGCGCCATATTCTCGGCGCCAGTTGCCGCCCAAGAAACCTCAACGTCCATCAGGCCTTGCGCACAACACGCAGGAACTTTAGCTTGCCCACGCGAAGCACTCGCTCGCTCGATAGGTCAATCACATCGCCGATGCTTCCCACTTTTGCGCCGTCGATCTGTACACCGCCACCTTGCACAAGGCGGCGTGCTTCGCTCTTGGATGCAGCAAAGCCCACAGCATGAACCAAATCAACAACGTTGATTCCTTCTAATGGGGCGTCGATGGCCATACTGGATATCTCGTCGGGTAAGTCCTTGCGGACAAATACCCGCTCGAATTCTTCGAAGGCAGCCGTGCCGGCTTCGTCCCCGTGATAGGTAGCCACGATGCGACGGGCTACGTCAACCTTTGCCGTTCGTGGGTGGAGCGAGCCGTCGGCAAGCCCTGCTGCGCAGTGTTCTACTTCGGCGGCCGACGCAAAGACGCCGTACTGTAGGTATCTCGCGATAAGCGTATCAGGTATCGACATTGCGCGGCCGAACATCGTTGTTGGCGAGTCTGTTACACCAATGTAGTTATTCAGCGACTTACTCATTTTTTCCACGCCGTCGAGACCTTCAAGGATAGGCATGGTAAGCACGCATTGCGGCTCGAGGCCGTAGGCGCGCATAATCTCGCGTCCTACAATCAAGTTGAACTTTTGATCGGTGCCCCCTAGCTCGATATCAGAACGGATGGCAACAGAGTCGTAGGCTTGGGAAAGGGGATATAGGAACTCGTGGACACTGATAGGTTCGCCACCACGATAGCGCTTGGTAAAGTCGTCGCGCTCAAGAATCTGGGCAACGGTGTATTTGGCGGCAAGCGAAATCACATCGCGAAACGAGAGGGCATCGAGCCACTCAGAATTGTGGCGAATCTCTAGACGATCGGGGTTGGTGTCGATGACGGCAGCGGCCTGCTCGACATACGTTTGACCATTCTCGCGGGTTTGTTCTAACGTAAGTGGCTGACGTGTTTTCGACTTACCGGTCGGGTCGCCAATCATAGCGGTAAAGTCGCCAACAATAAGCACTGCCACGTGGCCGAGATCTTGAAACTGTCGCAACTTGCGCAGTACTACGGCGTGGCCAATGTGGATATCGGGGCGGCTAGGGTCGAGTCCCAGCTTCACGCGCAGGGGAGTGCCTGTGGCAATGCTCCGTTCGATCTTGCGGGCTAGCTCGTCTTCGGGCAACACATCAATGGCGTGCTGGCGAATAACGTCTAGCTGTTCATTTAGTGGTGGAAAGCTCATGGTTCTAGTCGTTCAATCGGCGAATTTCACGTTGTTGATCGCGTTCCTTGGTTGCATGGCGCTTGTCGTGGAGTTTCTTGCCACGACATACGCCTAATTCGACCTTGACGTAGGGACCAGAGAAGTAGATCTCTAATGGTACAATGGTAAGGCCCTTTTCTTCGATTGCAACCCGGAGTTTTTGAAGTTCATGTGAATGAAGCAGCAGTTTGCGCGGCCTTGTGGAGATATGGTTCTCTCTGTTGCCAAAGTCGTAGGGGTTGATGTGCAAGCCAATGAGCTGCAATTCGTTGGACGATTTTGACGGAAACATTGCATAGGCATCGGTAATCGACACCTTGCCGGCACGGAGACTTTTTACCTCGGTGCCGGTTAGGGCAATGCCTGCCTCGAATCGTTGGAGCACTTCATAGTCGTGAAAGGCCTTGCGATTGCGGACGATGGTGCGTATGGTTCTTTCGGCGTCTGCCATGGTCTTGGAACGAGAACGGCCCGCACTGTCGGTGTCGACGATGCGGGCCGCAGCTGCGGAGAGGGAGGGATTCGAACCCTCGATAGCGGAGATAACCACTATGACGGTTTAGCAAACCGTTGCCTTCAGCCACTCGGCCACCTCTCCGTTAGGGAGACTGCGAAGATACGACGCGGCCGGAACCTAGCAAGAATCAGTTGGCAATTGTACCGTCACCAACTGGGACATCTTCGAGTTCGCCATATTCATTCCGGATCTGTTTGAAGACGGTCCCTTGGTCTGAAAGAGCTTCGATTTCACCACGCACGTTTGCCAGGTGAATGTTGCCTCGGCCCACATGTACATCGGTACGGCCTGCGAGGCCATCCACGACCACATCACCGTCGCCTACAAACACCGATAGCTGGGCATTGATTGGAACGTACACGTCAACGACGGCCGAAGCAGAAGTAAGCGAATCAATTACGACGACGGCTCCATCCTGCGTTGTTGCAACATCCAACTGCGAACTCGACGCTGCCTGTACACTCGCGCTTACTCGATCGTGCATCCATGTGTGAATGCGGAGCGTTCCCGTACCTACTTGAATGTGAACGGTGGAATTGGGCGAAACGGCAACGGCACGGCGTTCGACGGAGGGTGATGTTTGTTGACGAGTAGCTTGTCGGTCGGTATCAGCCCCAATTGCAGTTGCAATAGCCACTGGAAAAACTGCAAGCATGGCTAGGGCACGTATGTTGTGAATGAGGTGGTTCATAGGGGTAGAACAGTGTTAGTGGGACGTCATTCTTGTTTGAACGGGGCGTGTGTACGCCCCCATGAACGATGGGTTACAGCGTCATGTACAATCCTTACCTTTGTTGTTCCATGGCGCAAAAGAACACGCCGCTCATGCGGCAATACAGCCAAATAAAGGCCAAGCATCCCGATACCATCCTGCTGTTCCGGCTGGGAGACTTTTACGAGACCTTTGGCGATGACGCAATTGCTACTGCAAAGGCATGCGGCATTACGCTTACGAAGCGCAACAATGGTGGTGATGCCGAGACGCCGTTGGCCGGCTTCCCTCATCATCAGCTCGACACGTACCTGCCTCGATTGGTTCGTGGAGGACATCGCGTAGCCGTCTGCGAACAACTCGAAGACCCCAAGCAGGCCAAGGGAATTGTCCGTCGCGACGTCGTCGAAGTTGTTACGCCCGGTGTAGTGCTATACGATAAGCTACTCGATTACTCCCGCAACACGTGGGTTGCAGCCATTACAATGCCTGCCGGTAAGTCTGATGTTGCTGGCTTTGCCTATGCCGATGTATCCACAGGAATGTTCGTTGCTGGCGATATTCCCATGGCGATGTTGCGTTCAGTGTTAGAGTCGCTTGCGCCCGCCGAAATCCTCATCAACAAAGATCATCGTGCTGAGTTGCAGTCGCTCATCGATAGTTTACCTGTTGCACCAGCCATCTGTGGCATCGATCCCTGGCATTATGATGCCGAGTTTACATCTACCGCACTGCTTCGCCACTTCAACACTTCAACGCTGAAAGGGTTCGGGCTGGAAGTAACCACTGCAGGTGCGATCTCGGCCGGTGTTGTGCTTCACTATGTTTCGCAAACACAGCGTACAGCGCTAAGTCAAATAACAACTCTTCGCCGTTTTCGGCACGAAGAAACCATGCTCTTGGATGCGGCCACACGCCGCAACCTCGAAATACTCTCCTCCTCCAACGAAGGTGGTCAAGGGGCACTGGTTCACGTAGTCGATAACACGGTGACACCAATGGGAGCCCGACTGCTTCGGTCATGGCTGCAAACGCCACTTGTCTCGGCCACACGCATCGAAAAACGTCTCCGCGTTGTTCGCGGCCTCGTCGATCAACCATCGGCGCTTTCCGCCGTGCGCGAAGCCCTTGCCGGTATCGGCGACCTTGAGCGACTTATTACCAAGGTGGCCATGAATCGTGCGACGTCGCGCGACTTGGCCGCTCTGCGCGCTGGGTTCGAGCGGATACCTGAGCTACGCCGCGCACTCGAAACCTCCGCGTCGATGGACGTCCAAGCTCTTTCGTCTACTGTCGACGCTCACACCAACCTAGCACAGCTGCTGCGACGAGCACTCGCCGACGAGCCAGCCCTTGTTGCCGGTTCCGGCGGGATGTTTCGGCCCGGCTATCACGCCGAAATCGACGCCACTGTCGACGCCCTGATGAACGGAAAACGATGGATTGCCGAATATCAAGAGCGCGAACGCGAAAGCACGGGCATTACCACGCTCAAGATTGGTTCGACAGGTGTCTTCGGATACTACATCGAAATCACGAATGCCCATCGTAATCGTGTGCCAGAACGCTACCAGCGACGTCAGACGCTGGCAAATGCTGAACGGTATGTAACGGATGAACTTCGTGACCTTGAGCACAAGATTTCTACGGCAGAGTCGCGCCTTGTTGAACTGGAAACATCGGCTCTCGACGAGTTGCGGCGTCAGATTGCCGAACATTGTGCCACAGTGCAAGCCACCGCTCAGGCTATTGGCGTTGCAGACACGCTAGCAAGTTTTGCCAATGTCGCCGTAGAACACGACTACTGCGAACCCGTTATACATGACGGTACCGCCCTGGTTTTGCGGGGAGCCCGTCATCCGGTGATTGAACGCGTGCTTCCGGCTGGCACGTCCTACGTTGCCAATGACGTGGTGCTCGATACTGCCGCCAAGCAAATAGGCATCATCACCGGCCCCAACATGTCGGGTAAGTCCAGCTACCTACGCCAAGTAGGACTCATTACGTTCCTTGCCCACATCGGCTGCTTCGTGCCTGCTACCGAGGCCCTTATACCACTAACCGATCGAATCTTCACTCGTGTTGGTGCTCAAGACAATTTGTTAGCCGGCGAGAGTACGTTCCTTGTGGAGATGCAAGAGGCCGCCAACATCCTCAACAACGCCACGTCGCGCAGTCTTGTGCTTCTAGACGAGGTAGGAAGGGGCACCGCAACCTTCGACGGTATATCCATTGCGTGGGCTATTGCAGAGTACATCCACGATGTGATTGGCGCACGAACGCTGTTTGCCACGCACTATCACGAGCTTACCGAGTTGGCTCAATTGTTCCCTCGAATCGAGAATCTGCAGGTCGAAGTTCAAGAGGTCGCCGGTAGTATCGTATTCACGCACCGCGTAGTTGAGGGCCATAGCGACCACTCGTTTGGCATTCATGTAGCCCGCATGGCTGGGTTGCCGCGAAGCGTTGTTGCAAGCGCAACCCGCATTCTGGCGCAGCTCGAAGAAGGGCACAGTGTACCGCGCGATGCATCCCGCACAGCCGCCGCAGAACGCGAACGCTTGACGGCAGCCGGGCAGATATCGCTGTTTCAAGTGGCCGACGATGACCTTCGCGAACGCGTTCGCGCACTCGACGTGAACAACCTGACGCCAATCCAAGCCCTCCAGGCCATTACCGAATTGAAAGAATCCCTAAATGAATGAAGACCTCAAACGGCAGTACCGCGATCGCGACCGTGTTGTGCGAGCAATGGCCTCCGACGGTACATTTCGGGCTGCCGCTATCCGCACATCGGCCACGGCGCGTCAGGCACAGGAGCGCCACCGCGCCGATCCTGGGGGCGCGCTGATACTTGGGCGCGCTCTTACAGCTGCGGGCCTGTTGGCGTCGTTCTTAAAGGGAGAAGAACGCATCGTGATTGATGCCTCTGGCGATGGTATTGTCAAGAGTGTCTATGCCGAAGCACTACAAGTTGGCGAGATCGTTGGCTACGTGCGTATGAACGAATCCCCCGCACCACATGCGACGTCGGCCTTGGGCCGTGGCATGCTACGGGTGAGTCGCGTACTGTATAACCGAGCAGAACCCGTTACTGGTATCGTCGAGATGGAGCGTGGTGACATAACGAGCGACATCGGCCACTACCTTACGCAATCCGAGCAGGTGCCCAGCGTTGTGCTTCTGGATGTTGACTTCGATGACGAGTACCGGATTATTCATGCCGGAGGCGCGATGATTCAAGCACTGCCCGGTACTCCAGCGGAGAAGATCTTTGCAGCCTACGACAACGTAGACATGCTGCCGCGAATCACAACGTTATACGCCGAGGGGCAAACGCCCGAGGATGTGCTGCGAGCGCTCGTACCTGGCGACATCGAGATAGTATCGCAAACACCAGTCGACTTCTTTTGCCGCTGCTCTGCGGATCGCTTTAAAGCTATGCTGCTAACACTTGGCTACGACGAGGTTGCAGCCATGGATGCCGAGAATCAGCGGGAGCTCGTCTGCCAGAAGTGTGCTGAACGTTACGAGCTTACCGCACAAGACTTTGCCGAAATGAAGGCAACGCTGCTCGCGCAACGAAACTAGAGTCGGACTACGACATCAAACTTGCGATCGCTGCCACGGTAATCACATCGTCGGACGTACAGCCGCGCGACAGGTCGCAATAGGGCTTGGCCAGACCCTGCAAGATTGGTCCGATTGCTGTTGCACCACCTAGTCGCTCGCATAACTTGTAGGCAATGTTGCCGCTGTTAAGGTCGGGGAATATCAGGACGTCTGCACGTCCGCCAACAGGCGAGTTGGGCGCTTTGCGCAGAGCCACGCTTGGCACAAGCGCTGCATCGGCTTGCAGCTCGCCGTCGACGACTGCCTCGGGACGTCGCGCAGCGAACAGCGAAGCCCCTTGTCGAATGGGTTCAAGAGCCGGATGATTGGCCGAGCCCTTCGTTGAGAAGCTCAGGAAGGCAATGCGCGGTGAACGACCGGTAAGTGAAACAAACGCGTCGGACGCCGACTCGGCTATGTCGGCTAACTGTTCGGATGTTGGAACAGGTACCACTCCAGCATCAGCAAAAAGAAGCGTGCGATCGGGCCATGCCATGAGGAAGTAGCTGCTTACGGTACGAAGTCCCGGGCGCAAGCCAATAGTCCAAAGTGCAGCACGAACGACGTCGCCCGTCGTCGACGCTGCACCCGCTACGGCGGCATGGCTAACGTTGTTCGCCACAAGCCAACCCGCCATAACGAGGGGGTCGAGCGAGTGGCGTTCGGCATCGATTTGGGTGAGCCCCTTTGATGATCGAGTGTGCAGTAGGTGCTGCACAAGCGAGTCTCTATCGGCAGCCGTGGACGGCGAAACCACGCGTATGCCGTCGATTGACAGGTCGGCTTCATGGGCTGCAGCAACGATGTGATCAACTTCGCCAACTAAGATAGGAGTGCACAGTGCATTGTTGGCACAATAGCGCGCCGCTTGCAAGACACGAATATCGTAGGCATCGGCAAAGGCCACGGTGCGTAGTCGCTGCGAAGCGCGAACACGTAGGTCGTCGATGATCATCGTGGGGGTAAAGCAAGCATTTGTCGCACGGGAAGCGTTGAGCGAAACGACGATCGTTCTTTGTCGACAAATTCATCGAACACACGAACAGAGAGACTATCGGCCTCGAGGAGGAGAATCTCGTTGCGGGCCGCGTTATACGCGATTGAATGGTATTCGTCAAAGCCTATCATCGTTGCTCGAGCACGTGTGCGTGGGTTTATGCGAAGCATGCCAGTGGTAACTGGAACAAATGCAAATTGTTCGGGCACAATAGTCAGACCGCCGATACGCTGTCGGGGGCCATCCGGTTCGCGATTCGTTAGGTCTACGGTACCAAGAACAGAGCGATCTCTCACACGAACAACATGTAGTTTAGGCGTTGTTGCAGGACGACTATCGATACGCCCAGCGCCAAGCGTAGCAACACAAAAGGCATCTTGAACGAGATCAATATCGATGAACGTTGGGGCGTCGGGAATGGGAATCGATGCCTCAACGGTGTTTGTCCTGGAGTCAACGATGTCGAGACGTTCGGCACCCTGACACACCACACCAATCTGATTGCCAAGTACGGCAGCAGAAACGGGGCGGTTGGCAACGCTGATGCGTTGTACAACACGGCCGACGGTGAGGTCGATAACCGAGACCGCATTGGTTGTAGCATGAAGGGCATAGGCCGTCGTGGCATTTGCAAAAGCGATGTCGGTGGCCGGGCCTTCAGTTTCAAGCTCAATGCGCTGCCGTTCGGCCATCGTTCGTGCGTCCAACACGATAATCCGCGATGAGTCTCGCATTACGGCGTAGATGTCGTCGCGGTACTGCCGACATATCTCGACGCCCCCTTCTGACGACAACGTGGTGGGGGAGGTTGATACTCCAGCGGGCATTGAAACGTCGGCAACACTACCGTTGGCATGTACTAACAGAAGGCGCCACGAGCGTACGGTATTGTCGATGATGGGTTCATCTGGTGAACACGACGATACGATCGCCAAAACAGCGAAAGGTAGAAGGTTGGCGAATGGTAGAGCGCGCATCATGGCAGGTGTGCAATCACGTCCGCCACAAGGGCAGTAAGGTGTGGCTCGGCTTTGGCGGCTGCGGCAAGAACATCTTCGAGACGCACGGGTTCAAGATGGTCTGGGAAACACTCGTCGGTGATAATGGACAACCCGAGAACCGACATGTTCATGTGCCGAGCGACAATGGCTTCGGGGACAGTGCTCATACCAACAACGTCGGCACCGATTGCTCGAAGAAAACGATACTCGGCGCGCGTTTCTAGGTTTGGGCCGGCAACGGCAACGTATACGCCGCGGTGAAGGTTGATGCGAAGGGCAAGTGCGCGCTCTCGAGCAAGAGTTTGCAATGCGATGCTGTATGGCTCACTCATATCCGGAAACCGTGGGCCAAAGCGCTCATCATTGGCTCCAATCAGCGGGTTCACACCCAGCAAGTTGATGTGGTCGTCAATCAACATCAGGTCGCCACGACGATACAAGGGATTCATGCCACCGCAGGCATTCGAAACGACAAGCGTGCGAACACCCAAATGCTGCATTACACGAACAGGAAACGTAATCTGTTGAGCGGTGTAGCCCTCATAAACGTGAAAGCGTCCCTGCATGATTACCACCGACTTGCCGCCGAGAGTACCGAAAATCAGTCGACCATGGTGCGACTCAACCGTCGATACAGGGAAGTGGGGAATTGTGGCGTAGTCGATGCTGCACTCAATGTTACAGTGATCCACAAGACCGCCAAGCCCCGTGCCTAAGATGATGCCAATGGTTGGGGTTGCGGAGGTTTGTGTTCGAAGAAACGCCAACGCTTCAAGTGATAGGTTCCACGTGTCGGTCATGTTGTTGGAGTTGCACTGGAGTGGTAGGGATGTGGATGTTGCGGGGCGTGCCGGCGAGGTGCTGTTTGGCACGAGATACTGCAGGCACCTTCCATGCGCTGCTCGCATTCAGGACATACAAGGTGTTGTAAGTTGCACTCGACGTTGATACAGTTGCGATAGGTCTCGGTAGGTGCTCCGCAGTGATGGCAACGGCCTACAACCTTGCGATCATCAGTGTGGTTGATATTAACGGCAATGCGCTCATCAAACACGTAGCACTTGCCATCCCACTTGGCGCCAAGCACGTTGGGATCCTTGCCATACGACACAATACCGCCATCAAGTTGGTAGACGTTCTTGAATCCTGCTTTGAGCATCCAACCGCTTAGCTTCTCGCAGCGTATGCCACCTGTGCAGTACGTGAGAATGGGACGTTCCTTGTCTTCACCTAGGTGATTCTCTATCCACTCGGGAAACTCGCGAAACGAGTCCACATCAGGCCGTATCGCACCGCGGAAGTGTCCAATGTCAAACTCGTACCCTGTACGCCCATCAAGGATTACCACGTCATCGCGCTGCATCATCTCCAGCCATTCCTCAGGTGAAAGGTGTTGTCCTGTGCATTCCCACACTGGTGGAGCGTCGGCGGCCCGAAAGGTTACAAGCTCATCTTTAACACGGACAAACAGCTTACGAAACACGTGGTCGTTGGCTGGGTCGACCTTGAACACCATAGAAGCAAAGCGGGGATCGGCATGCATATGGGCAACGTAGGCATCGCAGGCATCGTTAGGGCCCGATACTGTCCCGTTAATCCCTTCTTTCGACGTTAGAATTCGTCCCCGAAGACCTAGCTCCGAACACAGATCGTGTTGTTCGGTTGCCAACATTGCTGGATCGTCGATTGGCACAAACATGTAATAGAGCAGCACCTTGAACGTATGCTCGCCCTTTGATAAATCAGTACTCATAAGTCGCAATGTTACGATTCTCGACGCTTACGAGCGTTGTGCGTAATTTTGCCACAGCATCAAGAGGAATGGCACGTTGACCCCGCAGATTCGTTCGGCATGGGTTGCCGTGGCCTGTATGGCGGTGTGCGCCATCAGTGCCACCGCACAATTGCTTGAACACCCCTACACAACATCGGCAGACGTTGAAGCCCTAGCACGCGAATATGTGTCGCAAGGGATGGTTCGTCGTGCCCACCAGCAGCTACGAACGATTCGTGCACGGACGTCGGAGCTAACAGGTGATTTCGCTCCGTTTACAACGTCGACTGTTGAGCGTGCCAGTGGCAACGCCGCTCGTGCTGATCGTGCGATGAGTGATTTCGTTCGCACTCGCCCGAATGCACCGGCCGTACCTATCGCATGGATGGAGCGTGCGCTTGCCGCCGTTGAGTCCGGCGATGATGAAACGTCCATTGCCCTGTTTGGTCAAGCTGCCGCATCGGCTACCACCGAACTTCGTCGCCGAACCGATTCCCTTTATCGCATTCTAGCACATTCGGCCCTGTTCTGGCAGGGGGCTTCGATGGCCAGGACGGGGCGGCACTCCGAAGCATTGACGGTATTCATGCAGGCGATAGAGACCTACCCCAAGGGGCTGTATGCTGACCATGCGTTGTACGCCATGGGACAGCTTCACGAGCGCACACGTCAGTTCGATAGTGCCTGTACGATGTTCGGTCGAATTCGACGCGACTATCCCGCTGGTCCTGTAGCCATCGCCGCACGCATCCGTGAAGCGCAGAACTTCGTGATTCTACGCCGACCAGAACGTGCGGCTGATGCTCTTACGGGCATCGACTCGCTGCTTGCTCGTCATGAACGCAACGACACGCTGTTGCTTGCACCACAGCGGTTTGCCGTCGATGGCGCTAAGCACGTCTCGCTGTTGCGCATCGACATTGCGATGTTGCGCGGTATGTATACCGAGGCGCACCAACGTTCTGCCGATTTCCTAACCCGTTACCCCACGTCGGCGCTGCGTTACCATGTGCATCTACAGGCAGGCCAGGCGGCGTTGTGGATTGGAAAACACGACGAAGCAATCGGACATTACGATCTTATCCTTGATAGTATCTCCGAGTCGACGAACATTCTTCGTCAACAGGCATTGTTGTACCGAGGCGTTGCTCTGCGTGCGGCTGGCCGCACGAAAGATGCTCAGGAAGTATTCACGTCGCTAGCACTTCAGCCCGACTACCCGTATGCTTCTCATGCTATGGTGGAAGTTGGTCAAGCCGCCTACGAGGCCGAGGACTATAGCAAGGCACGCACATGGTTGGAGAAGGCAGAAAAAGTCTCGGTTGATGCCATGACGACTGTGCGGGCTCAGCTGCTTCTTGGTGCTGCCCTCATCGAAATGCAACAGTGGCCAAAAGCAGCCGAGGTCTATGCTAGGGCCGAACAGCGTGTGCTTTCCGCAGATCCTGCTCATATACCGAACAAGGAAATCTATCTTTCGGAGTCACGCTTAAAGCGTGGTATCGCGCTCGTACAAACCCAAGAAACACAGGCGGCAATTGTTGCAATAACCGATTTCCTTGGCAACCACCCTAAGGATGTACGACGAGACGAAGCCACATTCTGGTTGGCCGAGGCGATGTATCGGCGTGACCTGCTGGTGAATGCCCAAGAACAATACGAGGAAGTATTACAGCGCTACACGGCGTCGCCGCGTCGCGAAGAGGCCTTCTATGGTCTTGCATGGACGTATTTCCGACGTCGGGACTTCGACAAGTCGACGGCTACGTTTGGGCAACTATTAAAGAACTATCCAACGACGCGATATGCCGTTGAAGCTCTTGCTCGTCGTGGCGATGGCTTCTACATCAAGCAGCAATGGAAGTCGGCCGTCGATGCATACGAGGAGGCAGCACAGCGTGGTGCTCGAAGCGAAGACGGACAGTATGCCGCCTACCAAGCGGCACAAGCCGCATATCGTGGGGGCGAGTTATCCGATGCCAAACGTCTTGCGAAGGCCTTCGTTCAGAACTATCCAAGCAGCAAGTTGGCTGATGCTGCCTTCTACCTGCTTGGATGGGTAAACTTCCAACAGGATAATTACCAAGAGGCGATTATCGACTTCCGTAAGTTGTTAGATGTTTATCCTACTGGCGACATGGCCGTACGGGCGTTGTACACCATAGCTGACGCACAATTCAATCTTGGCGAGGTAGACGCCGCCATGGATACGTATCGCGATGTCATGCACCGATTCCCTTCGCACCCATTAGCTGCCGAGGCGGCAAAGGCCATGCAGATTGCGCTACTAGGACTGAACAGGGTAGACGAAGCGCTTGCTGTTGCCGACACGTTCATGAGTGTCAATCCCATGTCGAGTGCCGCCGAGGCGTTTGCCTTCCGTAAGGCCGAGATCTTCTATTCGGGCAAGAATTACACAAGTGCTGCGGCCGAGTTACAGTCATACATGCAGCGCTACCCATCGGCAGAACGCCAAGACGAGGCGTTATACCTGTTAGGCAAGACCTACCTAAATGCCCGAGATATGCCTCAGGCCCGTGCTTCGTTCGCCGAACTAGGCAAGCGTTTTCCAAAGAGTACCTTTGTTCCGCAAGGCATGCTTGATTTGGCGGTTGCGCTGTTCGAGTCTGCAGATCGCAGATCGGCGGATTCGCTCTACAAACTCGTTGTTGAGCGCTTTCCCAATGATACTGCATCGGCCTCGCGAGCGGCATTCGAACGCGGTGTTGTTATGCGTTCGGCGGGAGACAGTGCCCAAGCCCTTGTGCAATTCCTCGAGACAGCCGATCGCTATCCAGACACAGAGTTTGGCGACCAGGCGCGATTTCAAGTGGCCATGGCATACCGACGCCAGCGAAATGCCGACAGTGCTCGGTATCATTTCGAGGTACTTGGTACACGGCGCGATGCACCACTCTTGGCCGCACACTCGCTCTACCTTGCAGGCGAAATTGACGTGCGCGACAAGCGCTACGAACGTGCTATTGGATACTTCGACAAGGTACGCAACGATTATGCTGGCTACGAAGATTGGTACACGTTGTCGATGTTAGGACTAGGCGAATGCTACGAACAAGTTGGTAACAAGGAAGGTGCCCTTGAAGTGTATGCTGTGGTAGCAGGGCTGCGGCCCGACGATGACTACGGCAAAGCGGCATTGGCCCGTGTAAAACGACTGGAGCGCCGCCGATGAGAACGCTCTTCACCCTAGGTTTTGCCTTCGTGATTGCCAATGTGATAACGATGCCCCTTGTAGGACAACAGGCGCCTAACCAGCCGATTGAGTTTCCGGAGTTCATTGTTACGGGCAAAGAACGCGTTGACGTGCCGGGAGGAACGAAGAACATGCCGGCGCGGCCGCCGGTGCTACGCAAGGCGCAGCTTGACAGTTTGAATGCTGTAGAGAAGGCAGCCCCGCCGGTTATTCCACCTGCCATGTTGCCTATACCGACTCGTCCAACGGTAGCTCATCCTGGCTATGTGTCGGCCGAACTAGGACAGTATACAACGCCTGACGTTCAAGCGGGGTATAGTATGGTTGTAGGCGGTTATCGGCTAGATGCCGCGGCAGGAATCGAGGCATCGAATGGTCACCTTACCAATGCTGCCTATCACAAAGCCCACGCATCTGTGCTTAGCACCTTTGTTGCGCCAGAGCAATATGTTGTGTTTGGCGGGAGTACAACCGAAACCGACATAGGAATCTCGTCGAGGGCATATCGCTTTTTTGGAGACTCGGCCGCTGCCGAGCGTACCGTATTTGCGCTTCGCGCGGCGGTTGACGTAGAAGGTGAATATCAGGGCTTTACGTATCGTGCAACAGCAGGGTATCGGCGAACGGGCATAACCACGGATGTTCGTGAGATAGCCGATGCAGTTATTCATGGTCACGTTGACGTAGAGCAACGTTGGAGAGCATACGACGTGGGTGGCAGCGTGTCTGTCAACCTTCGCTCCTTCGGCGGCGTTAGTTATCCGTTTATCGAGGGCAAGGGCCGCGCACGATATGTTGGCGAATCCGTTCGCTTATTGCTTGACGCAGGGCTGCAGGCGGCCACGTCGACTGGCGATGTTGGTCGTGCCGGGTTCTTACTTGCCGGGCGTGCCGACGTGAATTTTGGACCGGATTTGACCGCGATCGGAACGTTACGCTCTGGGTTGCGAGCTGTCGTGTTTTCGGACCTCCTAACGGTAAATCCCTACGTTTCAGACTCGCTTCTTCTTGACGCCGTATACGACGTTGTCGATCTAGGGGGCACGGTTCTGTGGCATCCTACGACTCGCTTAAGTGGAAGCGTTGGCGTACGCGTGCGTATCACCGATCGAGATGCAGTGTGGACACCATCTTCAGCAGGTGCCTTCGGAGTTTCATACCTCAGTACAACCACAATTGAAATTCCTGTCGAGCTGCGGTGGCTTGTTAGTCCGAGCGACGTTGTTCGTACCAATCTGAATATCGTATCGTCGAGCATTGCCAATGCTGCGGTAACACCGTACGTGCCTTCGGCGCAAGCCGCAGCTTGGTACGACCGGTCGTGGACCCAGGATCTTCGAACCGCGCTTGGCTTAATCTACGTTGGACAGCGCTACGCCGATATTGATAACCGTCGTGTACTTTCTGGCTACATTGATCTGCGCCTTCGCGCTGAATACGATATCGCCGAGCGGTTTACGTTGACAGCCCGCGTCAACAATCTGTTGGGGGCCGACATCCTTCTGTGGGATGGCTATCGTGAGCGAGGTATCTTTGTGTCTGCCGGATGTACTTGGAGATTGTAAATCATGACACCAGACGACTCAACATGGAATGACACAGGGTTCGACGGCGGCGATGATGGATTCATGGCCGATAAGCCGTCGGCGCGCCGCATCGTACCCACACCTGAACCACCTCCCCCTCCTAAGGAAGAAGAAAAGCGCAGAGGCGGTTTTTGGCTGCTCTTGATAGCAACTGCCATGATTGGAATGGCGATAGGTGGTGCGGCGTACTGGTGGTTTGTGCTACGAATCCCTCCGGAAGTAGCACCATTCGTAGCTGTTGAATCCGAACGCCCTTCGGAGACCACAGTTGATACTCCGCTTGTTGTCCATCAAGAACAAGCCATTGCGAAGGCCATGCCCGAGGCGGCACCAGAACCAGCATCACTTCCAAAGCCAGCTCCGGTACCGAAGGCAATTCCAGCGCCAAATCCTGCCGCCGCGCCCAAGCCAATACCAGAGCCGAAGCCAGCACCGGAGCCGAAGCCAGCACCGGAGCCGAAGCCAGCGCCGGAGCCGAAGCCAGCACCGGAGCCCAAGCCGGCGCCGGAGCCCAAGCCGGCACCGGAGCCCAAGCCAGCTCCGAAGCCTGCGACTGCAGAGCGTCAAACACGGTCGGCCTCGCCTTCGAGTGGCGCCCTGTACGTGGTGCAGGTACACAGTACGCCATCGCGTGACGACGCCGAGGAGTGGTTGGAAACACTCAAGGAAAAGAACATCCGTGATGGGTTCATCGTGGCGCAAGAGATTAAGGGACAAACGTGGTACCGCGTACGATTTGGTGCATTTGCCAAGCGTGAAAGCGCCGAGGAAGCAGCGGTTTCTCTTGGTATTGCGCAGCCATGGATAGCACGAGTACGCTAACAAATTCCGCATGTCAGGACGAGACGTCTCCACCAAGAACATCGAGTTCCAGCTGGTCTGGTCACCAGATACTTTCAAGAGCTTTGCCATTGCTTGTACGGCTCTGGCATTGTTCCTTGGTATGCTTACGTGCTCACGTGTTGAGAAAGCCGAGCCTATAGCCCTAACGCGACCTGAGCCCGTAACCCTGCTTGTGTTTGGAGAAGGGGACGGCACGGGGGCCCGCAAGGGGAACTTGACGGCCGAAGGGGCCAAAATGAAGGGGCAAGACGTAAGCAATCCGCTCGACGACGCAAGCCGTGCCGCTACCTCGGCAACGGGTGCCACCCCCGCGAAAGACCCCTCGCAGTCTGCCAACCTAGTTGCGGCAAAGGACGTTGGCGTGAAGGGGCCCGATAAGACAGACGCTGATGCCGCCGAGCGCACCATCGGCAGTCGTTCAGGTTCCGACGATGGTTATGGTCTTGGCGACCGCGGCTCAGGCCGCGGCGCTGGCCTTGGTCTGGGCGACATTGATTGGGGTGGCGGTGGGAATCGAACGGTGCTCCGCAAGATCATGCCAGAGTATCCACCGGGTTCGCTCAATACTTCTGTCAAACTTCGCTTCCGAGTGCAGCCCGACGGCTCTGTGAGCGCAGTCTGGCCCATCAAGCGCGCTGGCAACCCCGACGTCGACAAAGCTGCAATCCGCGCTCTTCAGCAGTGGCGCTTTAACAAGCTTGATTCCGACGTCGAAATGGAAGGCACCATAACATTTGTGTTTCGTACATCATGACGCAGCTCATAGCTTGGTATCATACTCTACCTGTATTCGCACAGGTTCTTGTTTGGGCGCTTGCAATAATGTTCGTGCTTGCCATCGTGAAACGTCTTGTTAAACTCGCTATTCTCGTGGCAGTGCTGCTCTTGGTGATGGTTGCCATCGCTCTGGTGCTCTAGTCCAATTTCTCACGAATCACATTCCGTATGTCCTCAACTATTGGCATCATCGGCACTGGATATGTAGGCCTCGTCACAGGGACGTGTCTTGCCGAAATCGGCAATCGCGTGCTTTGCATCGATATCGATCCGAAGAAAATCGAGAAGCTCCGTCAGGGAATTGTCCCGATTTATGAACCAGGGCTCGACCATCTCATGTCGCGAAACATACGCGAGGGACGCCTCGACTTTTCGCTCGATATTGCCGATGCTGTTCGAACATGCTCGGTGCTGATGCTCTGCTTGCCAACACCTCCCGACGAGGACGGATCGGCAGACCTATCTTACGTTCTTCAAGCAACAGAACGCATTGCAAACCTGATTGTCGAGCTCGATATTTCAGAACCCCTCGTTCTCGTCAATAAAAGTACTGTCCCCGTGGGAACCACAGCCGCTATTGCCGCCGTAGTCGAGCGCCATGCTCCCGGACGTCAGGTGGCCGTTGTAAGCAACCCAGAGTTCTTGCGTGAGGGATTTGCCGTCGAGGACTTTCTAAAACCAGACCGCATCGTCATCGGCACGTCAAACCCGCATGCCGAAGCCGCCATGCGTGAGCTCTATGCCCCTTTTGAGAGAGAAGGGGCACTGATCCTGGTCTTCGACGAAAAGAGTGCCGAGGTGACTAAGTATGCGGCAAATTCGTTTCTTGCAACGAAGATCTCGTTCATGAACGACCTAAGCGAATACTGCGAACATGTTGGGGCCGACATCGAAAACATTCGTATTGGGATGGGGGCCGACGATAGAATAGGGAAGCGTTTCCTCTATGCCGGAATTGGCTACGGTGGTTCGTGCTTCCCTAAGGACGTACGCGCTCTTGTTCATTCTGCGCGAAGTGCAAACACGCCTCTTGAGATCTTGGAATCGGTAATGGACGTCAATCGATACCAAGTTGAACGCTTTGCCCAACGCATTGTTCGTCATTTTAACGGCTCTCTTAAGGGGCATCGCATTGCCCTATGGGGGTTGGCGTTTAAGCCAGACACAGACGACACACGAGAGGCTCCGGCGTTTGCTATCGTTCGTGTACTCACCGATGCAGGAGCTACGGTTGTGGCCTACGATCCAGAAGCCACGGACAACGCTCGACGCACGCTAGGCGATACGGTGCAGTATGCTGAGTCATCTTATGATGCCTGCGAAGGAGCCTCGGCATTGGTGATAGCAACAGAATGGAACGAGTTTCGACGTCCAGATTGGCAACAGCTTAAGCGCGTTATGCAGAATCCCATCGTGTTCGATGGGCGAAACCTCTTCGACATTGCCGAGATGCGCAGCGCCGGAATAGAGTATCACTCAGTGGGGCGGGCAAGCGTTGCTGCTCAATGAGCAGATGAAGCAGATGCCTTAGTTGCCACTGGGTTTGGAGGTACGTCGTGAGACCGACTTGCCAGTTATGGAGCGAAAGCTCTTGAACTGACGTCGTGTTTTCCACCAGCGAACAAGCTTTAGCCACAACATGCGTAGCAGGCGTGGCAACGAGAACGAGTCTTTGGCAAACGACCCGCCCAACATGTGCCGAAGCTGCACACGTTCAAGGTCACTTATCGAAACATCCTGACTAGCCCCGGTTGGCTTGTTAAGGATGTTGTCGAGCATAGATTCCAGTTCCTTGGCAGCTTGCTCGAATCGCGAAGCATGCTCTTCGTTAAACTGCATCAGCAGATACAAGTGGTCATAGAAGATTGCAGCTCTGCGAATATCCTCTACCTGACGTTCGGTCCGTAGTGCCTCTAACAACGCCTCGGCAAGCTCCTCGATTTCGTCTACAGTTGCGGAGTCAAATGCAAAGAGCTGCTTCGGATTGATGTCGTCGACATTAACATAGACCTTCGATAGGCGCTGGATCTCCATCCCGTAATGTTCTGACACATGCTGTCCGACACGCTCTGCCAGCGTATCGATTTGTCGCTGAATCATTTGAATCTGGCTGCGGAGTCCTTCTTGACGCAGATGTCCCGACGCCGTGGATAGCTGAAGTTCAAGGTCCTTACGTTGTTCAAAGAGCTGGCGTAGTCGAACGGCATTCGGACTGTTCGAGGCATAGATCTGTGATTCGATCACTTTTGCATCGACAACCATGCGTGAGCTGCCAATCTTAACGGTGTTCACCGAGATGGTATCGCCCATGGCTGCTTGCAACTCCTCGTTGTCGATATGCGCTACACCATCGGTGATAACAAGAATTTGTGCTTGTGATAACTGGCTTTCGTGTTGAATGTCGGCAATGGCCGTGGCAATGGCTTTATGCAGCACGGTGCCGTTGCCAATGGGATTCAAATGCATGATGTGGCTAATCAGGGCGTTGAAGCCCGGCACATCGCGTGCAGTCATGAGCTCGCCTACATGTAGGTCGAACGTTCGAAAGAACACGGTTCCTAGCTCACGTCTGTTCTGACGCAGAAACAAGTAGGCAATGGCCTTCGCCAAGTGAATTCTATAGTGCTGCCGCATCGACGACGATGTGTCGAATAGCACGTAGACCTTTTGTTTACGATCGTCAGGAGCAAACTGGTCCGACTCGGTTTGATACCGAAAGTTCTTCGGTGTTCGTGGTCTGGGCATCCACAGCGAACGCTCAGCTAGACGCTGCAGGAAGACGTTCTCAGGCAAGAGGAACTGATACGGATAGATGCTTCGAACCTCGGTCACGCTACGAATGAGGTCTGCCTCGTACTCTTTGACGTCTGGAATATTCGGTACCAGCATCGACTGCGTCGTCAACGGCGCATCGGTTGGCTCGTTGAGTTCCAAAATTGGCGCAATGCCCCTTGACAACTCGGTGTTGAGTTGTTCGATAATCCGTGCTATGTCGAAAATGAGCGTAAAGTCGTCGGGAAGGTGTTCCTCGACGGTATCGAAGAATCCGAATTCCTCCATTCGGGAGAAGAACTCGGACGTCTCGATGACGCTACGACTCATGCTCGGTTGAGCTCGCGTTCCACAACGATGAGTGTTTGAGCTAACATGCGCTCGACCGACCCCTTTAGCTCGCGAACCTCATCGCACACAGGGATGAAGTCGGTAAGAAACTGCTCGAGCATCTTGCGGTTGTGTTCAGCAGGCGATTCACTCCCAAACTTCTCGCGCAACCACTCCACAAAGCCACGGCGAACGGGGGATTCCGCAAACTGGCTAAGTGGTTGCCGCATCATCTGTGGCTGATCACGAATGGTGTCCAGTAGGTCGCAAAACTCAAGCAACACGGTTACTTGGTCGAAGCCCCTTGACGCAGTGAGTGAGTTATATACGGTTTGATAAGCCTTTCGGAACAGTGCGATCTCTTCGGGCAATCCAACCGTGGCAAAGATGAAGTAGAGGCGCGAGACATCTTCGTGCAGGACTTCGCTGCGGCCCTTCAACAAGGCAAGTGCACGTAATAGGTCAAGCGACTTTGCCTGTGTTCGCGGCGAAATGTAAAAGTCCTGACCGGTGTCATGCTTAACGTGGTCGTGCAGCGCCCGATTGCGCAAGAATTCAAAGTGGCGTATGACGACGTTCGTGAAGTACAGCAGTTCGGTCGTAACGCGGATCGACACGTCCTCGCTTCTACCTGTGATAATTCGATGGAGATGCTGAAGTTGTTCAAACGAGATGCGCTTTGGTGCCTCGATGGTACGTCCGCCATGTGCCAGGTACCGCTGCGAAATCTTGTATTGGATGAAGGGATCCTTGTCGGGGAGTATGACAGCTTTGAACAAGAATCGGTCAAGAAGTGCTTCAGTAACCTCGTTGACGCGTAGATAGTTTGTGGCAGCAATGACTGTATGAAGTTTCGAAGGTACGTTTTGAACACCACGGATGAGGCGCCGTTCGTTTAGCAAGGACAGGAGAGCCCGAAGCGTAAAGTCATTGGCATCAAAAATCTCGTCGATAAAGCCGAACTCGCTTTCAACCAGCGAGCCTTGGGTGTTGTGCTCAATGCGGCCAGATTTTAGCTTGTCTAGGTCGAGTCCGCCGAAAAACGTATCGGGCTGCTGTTCTTTCGAGGCCTGCACACGAAACACGTGTGCCCCCTCGAACATGTTAAAAATCTGCTCGGCAAGTAGCGACTTGCCAACGCCCGTCCGGCTTTGAAGCAAAATATGCTCTGCGGTAAGCAACGCACAGAACGCCTGTTCGATAACTTCTTCACGATTTACAACGCGTTGACCAATAAATGCCGCTGCGGCCTTAAGTTCACGCGATACTTCTTCGATACTGGTGATGACGTTTGTTGCCATTGCGGTGCTTTTGTGAAAGTCGTTAACGTGCTATGATGATGGGTACAGTAACACGACGTGAGTCCTGCTCCTGTACAATCGTCCACATACCCGGCGTGAGCATGCGAACGTCGAGCGTGATCAACATGTCATCACTGGCTACCTCGCGCAGCTGTACTCGTTGCCCCATAACATTCACAGCCCAGTAGGGGGCGTCGAAAAACGCGCCGGAGACCGTCACGACGTTCGACGAGGGGATGGGCCACGCGCGAGTAGAACCTGTGGGCATGTCGTCGATTACCGACGTTAAAACATCACGTACAGCATTCTCGGCAGAGAGTTTTCCGAAACCAAACTGATTGTCGTCAACAGGCGCAAAGGTGTCATGACGCGACGACCTGTCTAGGATACCCATAAGCGATTCGAAGTGCAAACGCGGGCGAGCTTGCAGGAGCAACGCAACAGTGCCAGTAACATGAGGAGCTGCCATCGACGTGCCCTGAGCCATTACAACATCGCGGAAGGGGAGTTTCGCAGAAGGTGCGTTCATCGGTGAATACGATGCGAGTGAAGAGGAGAGTGTCGAGCCAATCATCTCGCCAGGTGCAGAAACGACAGGTGCGCGGCGTCCATCGCGCGTGGGACCTCGTGAACTGAATTCGGACAATGATCCAAGCTCGCTTTCAGTCTGCTGTGGACCTTCCATAGATTCCCACGAGTTGGTTGTGACATAGCTACCAACACTCACAACGTTCCGTGCTGTTGAAGGTGCCCCTGTTGTCATCTCGTTGTTTCCATAGATGGTTGTTCCGAGTGCCCCTTGTACAGGAAACGACTCTGGTATAGGAACACCGGCCCACATGTCGATGCGTCCGCCACCTTTGCCAACAAATGCCAGTGACCAAAGACGCGACGTGATGTCGATGTCGGCAACACCGGAATTGTGGATCTGAATGCTAACGTTACCATCGCCTCGGGGATGTCCGGTAGTCGTCGACAGGAGATTAAAGAACCCGGCAATGGTACCAATCTCATCGACAACGACCGGCTGATTCTGCGCAGCATCTGTTAGTGCGTAACGAAGCGACTTTACGGGTGTAAGGGCTTCGGCGTCAGTTCCGTAGGCCGAAACGATGATTGTGTCGACAGTACCTGGTGTAAACCAAATATCTGCGGCTGTCATCACAAAGTTCTCGATAGGAGGGCAGAATCCATCGAAAACGTCGCAGAGGTTAACCGGAGCAATGAGTGCTTCCACTGTCTCATCCGACTTCTTGTCTCCGCCGGCATGGATGGGTAGCGCTCCGTCATTGCCGGCTGCCACCACGATTAGTCTTCCCGGTTTTACAAGATCGTCCAATTGCTGTTCGAACAGCGTCGATCCATCATGTGGCCCAATGGGCGAGCCCAAGCTTAGATTGATGACGCAAGGTTTATCTTCTCTATCGGCAATGCTCATGATGTACTGGCAGCCGGCAATGATGTCGATGTTACTAAAGCCAGCCCTAGGCCGATCGACGCGATGTCCCTTGACGATAACGAGGTCGGCCTCTGGGGCAACGCCGCGTGTGCCAAACTGCGCAAGACCACTTCCGGCGGCTATGCCTGTTACGTGTGTACCGTGTCCGCTGCGGTCAGTAGCGTCGAGTGGCGTGCCAGACGTGATGTCGGCACGGCTGTACTCACGTCCCCACGCAAAGCCGGTCGGCGCTTTGTCGGAAGCTGGGTCCGACATATCCCATAGCGCAATAATGCGGCTAACACCGTTGCTGGCGAAGTCGCTCGACGTGGGGTCGATACCAGAATCGAACACGCCCACGATAACGCCCTTGCCAGTAAGTGGTTGGAGTCCGTTTTCACCGTCGTGAACCTTGTCGGCACCGATTTCTACCACAGAGACGTCGGTAGTAGGGTAGCACCACGTAGCTGCCTCAAGGGCTAGAACGTCCGAGCTGTTCAAGAGTCTGCCCACGGCCGATACAGGAATGCGAAGTCCTCGTACCAATCCCACCTGCGAGGTTACGGTAGCCCCCACAGATTGAGCATCCCACTGCGTGGTGGCTTCTACGAACAGCTCGATGCAGGGAACGCCGTTGTTGATCACAAACGGATAGCTCTGGCGAGCAGTAACGTGCTGAGCGGCGTCGGGCAGTTTAGCAATCGCAACGGCCCGCGAAAGTAACTGGGCCGTTGTGGCATTCATGGCAGGTTGTGCCATGGCTGTAATGGTCGTGGCAAACAAGGTTGCCAGCAACATGGCGGCAGAAGAGGGAATACGCATAGATGTCAACACAGCAATTGAGAGTACAGTAGGAACCAAACAAATATAGTGCGCTGCTTGTGACGTTTACACGACACGCTGCGCGTAACGTTTTGTGCGGGACGGTGGGCGGCCAAACGAACGGTGTGCCCATCCCACCTACAACGGCGCTGCTCCTGCGTCGAGCTCCATGCGCTGGACGCCCGGAAGCGCCGCAACGCACGGGATCGCCTTCGTGCCTACGTCGAGGCCTACAAACGTAGGGCCCAAGCGGGTGACGCGTGCTCCGCAGGCCTCTAAGCGCTTGTCGAAGGCCGACGTCGAGTCGTATACACCCACGAGCACTCGCACCGTGCTGTCGGCCGGTGCCGAGGCCCAGTGATCAACCACACGCAGGAGCGGCGCATCGCACTTGGCACGATGTTCGGGTGCAAATGACGTAGTAGCACAGCTAGCAAGGCCAGCTGCTGCTGCAAGGAGAAGTAAGGAGATGTAAGGACTCATAAATGTACGTGGTCTTGTGCTATACGAATGTAACGAAGTCCATAGTTTGCCTCTATGGACGCCAGTACTGTGAACGACGAAGCAGCATCGCCGATTGCCGACGTAGTGGCTCGACTGCCAACCAAGCCCGGTGTGTATTTACACAAAGATGCCACAGGCACCATCATCTACGTTGGTAAGGCCAAGAATCTTCGCGCACGCGTTCGGTCGTACACCCAGTTGCACAGACCCGCCGATGCAAAAACCAAGGCCCTGATGGCTCGCATCGCTAGCGTGGACGTTATTGTTACCGATACCGAAGCCGAAGCCCTTATCCTTGAAAACACGCTGATTAAGGAGCATCGGCCAAGGTACAATGTGTTGTTGAAGGATGACAAGTCCTATCCGTTTATCTGTATCACCAAGGAAGAGTTTCCGCAGGTCTTCAAAACCCGCCGCGTGGTTCGCGATGGCAGTAAGTACTTCGGTCCATATACCGACGGCACTTACCTCTACTACCTCCTCAAAACTCTTCGCTCCGTGTTTCCCCTGCGGTCTTGTCAGTTGCCCCTTTCCGAGGAAGGTATTGCTGCCGGAAGGTGGAAGGTGTGTTTGGACTATCACATCAAAAAGTGCGACGGCCCATGCGAAGGTCACATTAGCAAAGAGGCCTACAACGAATACATCCGTCAAGCCCAGCAGATTCTTAGCGGAAAAACCCGCGACCTAGAACGCCAACTGGAGCAGCGTATGCAGTTGCTCGCAGAGGAACTGCGCTTCGAAGATGCCCTTGTGCTGCGCCATCGATTAGAACGACTGCGCGAATACTCCGCGAAACAGAAGGTCCTTGCCGACTCTGATGCAGACCGTGATGTATTCGCTCTCGCCCGAATTGGAGCCCAGGCCTGTGTAGTTGTGTTTATCATCCGTGAAGGCAAGCTCATTGGTAAGCGCCACTACACACTTTCGACAACGATAGGGGGCACCGCCGACATTCTGACCGACGCAGATATCCTGCGGTCTACCGTTGAACGGTGGTACGTGGATGCCGAATCCGCTCCGGATGAAATCTTGGTTGGCGTAGACGTCGAAGACCCAGCGGTCATCGAGGACTTCGTTCGCGTTCGCCTAGGCAAGCGCACGCATGTGGTGGTGCCACGCGTGGGCGACAAACGCAAGCTCATAGCCATGGCCGAAACCAATGCCGAAATGCTACTGCGCGAAAGCATTATGCAGCAGGCACAAAAGGACGTGTCTATGCCCAAGGCTGTCCTCGACTTGCAACGCGACCTTGCTATGACATCCTTACCAAGGCGCATTGAATGCTACGACAACTCGCATATCCACGGTACCGACTACGTGTCGTCTATGGTGGTGTTCTTCGACGGCAAACCCAAGAAGTCTGAATACCGAAGCTATCGACTACGAAGTGTAGAAGGCAACGACGATTTCGAGGCCATGAAGGAAGTGATGAGCCGGCGCTTTGCGAATGCAAACGACGACGACGCCGTACTCCCTGACCTGGTGATTATTGATGGTGGAAAGGGACAACTAAGCCACGCCATGGAAGTGCTGCGTGATCTTGGATTGGAAGGCCGCTTTACCGTTGTTGGTCTTGCAAAAAAACTCGAAGAAGTTTTCAAGCCAGGAACGTCGGATCCGCTCTACCTACCCAAGGTATCTGCAAGCTTGCGATTGCTCCAACAGGCCCGAGACGAAGCCCACCGTTTCGCTATAACGTATCATCGGAAGCTTCGCAGCAAACGCACGCTTCGCACAGAACTCACAGATGTTCCCGGCATCGGGCCTACGACGTCGACCAAGCTGCTGCGTGCCTTCGGATCTGTTAAAGCCATCGCCGATGCCGACCTCGAATCGCTGGCATCTGTCGTTGGACCTTCGGCCGCAAGGAAGGTAGTTGCACACTTCCAGACTTCTCACGACGAGGCACAATGATACCAGAGCGACTGCTACGTCTCCAACAACGTCTAGAGCAGCTTATGCGCGAGCCCTGGCATAGCTATGAAGTGCCTGGACGATGGGTGGGCAGCGTTAGCCCTGTGACGTTTGGGGGCGCGCCACACTACCTGCATCATCAACTCGAGCGCATTCTCCAACGAATCGAGCAGCCACGACCGTCAAGCCGTTCGGCGGTTTCTACAGTGGTGTATAATGGTATGGTTCGACACATTACGGCATGGCAGCATGGCCCACGCACTGAAGTTGATGGTTGGTGTAGCGACGGTTCCTTTGCAAAACTGACGGCTCTGTTGCCATACCTGGCCGATGCAGGCGTTACCGTCATCTCCCTGTTACCCATCCTCGATCGTGGCGTGGTTGGGCGTAAAGGCACGCTTGGATCGCCCTATGCCGCTCGGCATCCCGTTCGACTGGACCCAAGTTTGGCCGAGCCAGCCTTGGGCCTTGGTGTCGACGAGGAGTTCCGCACGTTCGTTGATGCCTGTCATGCGTTGGATGTCCGCGTTGTTGTTGACGTTGTGCTTCGAACAGCATCGATCGACAGCGACCTCGTACCTCACCATCCGGAGTGGTTTTATTGGGTTGATGAACAGCGGCTTGACGAATGCGGTGGTATACTTACTGCCCCAGCACTCGCGCCCGACGATCTACAGCGTGCCAAAGACCTAGTGGAGCAGGGAATACTGTCAGGTCTACCCACCCCACCGCGCTCATATGTTGACTTGTTTACAGCTCCTCCGCGCCGTGTAGAGCGCGACGAGCGCGGCTGGCTTGGCGTTGGTGCCAACAACCGTCGCCTGCGTATTCCCGGAGCATTCGCCGACTGGCCGCCCGATGATCCGCAGCCGGCATGGTCGGACGTAACGTATCTGCGTTTACACGACCACGTGGACTTTCGATACATGGCCTACAATACGGTACGCATGTTCGAACGAAACCTTGAACGTCCCGAATATCGCCACGCCCTCCTCTGGAACCTGATTGCCCAAGTAATACCGCACTTTGTTCGCGTGCACGGAGTTGATGGTGCCATGATTGACATGGGGCATGCCTTGCCAGCAGACCTGCGTCATCGCGTAATTGCCGAGGCACGTCATGCACGCGCCGACGTCTTGTTGTGGGAAGAGAATTTCACCTTAGGCGAGGCCTCACGTCGCGCCGGCTATGATGCCACGCTTGGATACTTACCATTTGATGCCCACGACAACGAAAAGCTGCGAGCATTTATCCATCGTGTTGCCAGCGGTAACATCCCACTTGCATATTTGGCTACGCCCGAGTCTCACAACACCCCACGCAGTGCTTCTCGTGAAGGGGGCATCGATAGAACGCTGTGCGTTTGGACGCTGCTGCGCTTGCTACCTAAGGGCATTCCATTCCTTCACGCAGGGATGGAGCTTGGCGAAACCACGCCTGTTAACACAGGCCTCGGCTTTACGACCGAAGAGCTTGACGATATCGATAGCGAGTCGCTACCCCTGTTTTCTTCAGCCGTTCTTCCGTGGCAAGGCCAACTGACTATCATTGACAATATTGCCAAGCTCAATGCAGGCATTACGGCGTCGGAGTGGCACAGGCACACCACAGACGACGACGTGATCGTACCAATCGGAAAGGACGCCGCGATAGGATACCTCCGATACTGCGGCACCTCGCACCATGCAGTGTTGGTATTGACGTGGCTGACGAATTCCGCAGCGCATGTTGAGATTGAGATTCCCGACGACGTTGAGACCCTAGGGATTTCGGATGTCGTATCGTGGAATCATCAGCAAGGATTGTTGGATTGGCAAGCCCAGCCCTATGGCACACTCGTGTTGGCAGCGCTTGTTACCAACGCTTCACGAACGTAAGCATCGGGACGAGTGGCAAGGACGGTGCCGGCTGGCCAGATGCAGGTATGGCGATGCACGTCACCCCGGCCTCTAGTGCATACGACTCGCCAAAGTAACGTGCCGTTACGGTGATGGGCACAAACGGAAGTGTTCGCATAAAGAATGCCTCTGAGCATATCTTCCACGAACGTGCAATGCGAGCGTCGTATGCAAGACCCATTATCGTTGCATCGGCGTTAAATCTTCCGGTAAACGCCGTATTGTGATCCTTGAACGCATAGCCAGCGTACAGATTCAGTCGGCTATCGTCGGTGCCAACACCAAGGGTAGCCCATGCCGCCGTAAACGTGATGCGCGATTCAACCAGTTCGGGTGTACCGATTCGATCGTAATTCGACATGCCGTGCTGCAAGCCGCCGCCAATGATGAGATTGGTGTCAAGATTCCAACCACATTTGGCTCCAGCAGACCACGCAAATTGGGTCGACGCAGTGGATTCGTCCACGCCAATCCACTGATTCGAAAATGGAACAGTGCCCCCTACAAGCACGGCGATGTTGTTTGTTAGGCTAGCAGTTAGTGCATATCCGGCTGCATCATACACACCAAGCGTGATGGTGCCGGCGGGTGGTACAACAGCCGTTGGCAAGATGATCGAACGAAAAGTGGTAGGATCGCTCCACGCCGTAGTCGGGTCGACCCCTCGACCAAACAACATCACGGTTATCGGTTGATCAACACCGTCAACAAGAAACTCGATTGCTGTCGATCGCCTGCCATCGTCGATTGGATGAAACGCGGCATGTATCGTATGCGACTCGCCCGGGGCTAAGCGAAACGACGATGGCGACATTACTGCAAAGCTGGTATCATCGGGACCAACGCGACGAACACTCCGAACAATCAGCGTTGAACGCCCCGTGTTAACGATGGCATCCTTGATAAAGCGCTCGTCGGTGCTGTTAATTGGCACGTCGCCAAAGTCCAGACTCGATGCACTGGCCTGTAGCAGAGGCGGTAGGGCTCGGCCGGTTAGGCGGATGCCAAGGCGTTGACCATCGTCGAACTCGGCTACTAGCTTTGTAGCCCGCTCCCCAGGCGCCTGCGGCTGAAACGCAAGCTCGACAGGCACCGAGTCGCCGGCAGCTAACCTGAAGGGGGCCGCAGTGTGAAGGCCAAAGTCCATTGACTGCGTTCCTTCAAGGCGGAGAGCTACAATGGTTACAGCGCGTTTGCCACGATTGACAATTGCGCCCTGTACTAAACTGTCGCGAACCGATCCCACGTGTTGTGGAGCAAAACGTACGTCGCGCATAGACAACGTCGACCGTGAAATCGTCAGAACGTCACTCACACTCTCCTGCAAAGGGGCACCGGCAGACTTGCTGGAGCGCCCTGTAACAAGCTGACGAACTCGCACACGCGCCGTCGTAACCGCCGTATCTGGAACAGTCCATCCAACCTTACCGCCTGTTGTAGATGCGGCCACGGCCTTCCACGTCGAGCCATTGTCGAGCGATACATCGACACTCACGGGCACGTCGACTGGCACGCCACTGTAGCGTATTTCGACCTTGGTTTTTGCTGTTATATCGCTGCTGGAAGTGGGATGCAGTATGCGAAGCGAAGGTGTCTTCATTGGCGAGAGGGGACTTCCAGCCATGATGAATACCGTTGGGGGCTCACACGATGAACTGTCGGCAACAACGTCGACAGGAACAATGGTGTACGTCGTATCAGCAACCGTAAGGTCGACATCGAAGTGTGCACTGGATCCAGCAGCAACCGTCAAGGGCAGGGCGCTATCGGCAACGCGCAACGTTGCAGACGATGCCCCCTTAAGACCTACAATCGTGACGGGTTTGCCGGTTGCTTTAACGTAGAGGCGTACGGAGCGACCTTGGCCAGTGGGAATGACACCGACGTACGAACTTACAGGGGTGATTTCGATCGTCTGACGAAGCTCGCTTGGGAGTTCGGCTGAGAATTCACTGGTTTGGTTGCCGATGCGAACGGTACCACGTATGGACGTCGTGCAACGCGATGGAGGAGTGGCATAAACGTAGCACGGTTGAGGCGTACCGGCAACGAGGGCAATGGTGGAGTACACGTCGACGGCCTGTGTGACGGTTGTGATGTTCTCGAACCAAAGTCCACCAGAGCGTTCAGCAAGTGTACGCAGCGGACTGGGCATTGACATGCCCAAACTGATACAGTACACTGCGATGTTGTTGCTGCGAGCAAACGCTAGCACCTCGGCCGTGTCGACGGTGCCAGCGCCATCGGTGAGGAATACGACGACGCGTCGGCGAGGTGTTGAAGCGGCAATGCGGAGCGCTCCATAGGGCATGCCCATCAATCCCTGTCGGTAGCTGGTGCCGCCACGCGGACGCAGGCGGTCGATGACGGACAAGAGCGCAGACGTGTCGTCGGTGGCGTCGATATTTAGGTAGTGCAGGTTGTCGAACGATGTGATAGCGCACGTACTACCGTTCGTCAGACCACGAATCCAACTTCGGGCGGCCTCCTTGGCCAGCAGAATGTTCGGGCCTCCGCGGGCCATCGAGCCCGACACATCGATGGCAAGAATGGAGTGGAGTGGTATAGGCGATGCGTCGGATGGACAAACGATGGAGTCAATGGAAACCGGAGCACCATCGATAACAGCATCTACACTCTCGGTAATGGGGGTAGGCACGACGGGGATAACGAGACTTCCAGATCGATTGAAGCTGGCGGGTAGAATGCGGTACTGAGCGGCAATGGGAAGCGCTGTACTTATGAGTACAGCAATGCAGCAGGCGAGATATCGGAGCGTCATGCCGTTGGCGCTTTGACGCGGGCGTGAAACAGTGACCGGCGTATCGAGAGCATTAAGCGCAGAAAGACGAGTACCGGTGTGACGTTGCGATGGAGGGCACCTACTGCTTTTTCTATGTCGGCAAGGATGCTTGCAACGTCGGCGTGTCCGAACGACGTCGCAAAGCGTGTGAGCGCTTCGCGTTGATCGGCATTTTGGATGGGGGCATCGTAACCAGCAACGGCGATGGCCTTTGCATCGCGGATCCACACTGCCAGTAGTGACAACATAAGCTCCATGCGGGGCTTGTTTCGTCCGTCGGTAATCGCGCGGATGCGGTCAACAAGGTCGGCGCGGAAGTCTCGGCCGCGGAGTGCTGTACGAAGTAACTCAACCACGTCGCTACGGTTGCCCTGAACATCTTCGCCCAAGAAGTCACGTGCGCGTGTAACGCTTCCGTCGGCAAACGGAGTAACCAACTGTGCTTCGGTGGTTGTGCAAAGCCCCTTATCGACAAGATAGGAAACCAGGACGTCGTCGTCGATTGGTGGGCAGGCGAGTTGTTGGCATCGTGATACAATGGTCTGCAGAAGGCGCTCGGGGCGCGACGACGTGAGCACGATGGTAACGTTAGGGTGCGGCTCTTCGAGAGTCTTGAGAAAGGCGTTTGAGGCCTCCGAGGTCATTTCGTGAGCTTCGACGATTACAACGACGCGTCGGCCTCGTTGCGTGGCAGAAAGCGACAAGGAGCGTTTGACGTCGCGAATCTGCCCGATACGGATCTGCGTCGCTCCTTCGATTCGCATTTGATGATATGGATTCGTACTCTTGTTTGCGAGAGCCTGTTGCAGGTCTTCAATCAGGTCGGCCTTCATGTCGTTCTCTGCATCGGCAGTACCTGCTGGGAGGGACATCACGAATCGGAGGTTGGGATGCTGGAGTGAGCGCATTTGGGTGCACGAGTGGCATTCGTTGCACGCCTCAATGGAATAGTCGCTGACGTGAGGAGCTTCGCAATTCGTTGCCCGCGCGAGTTCGACGGCAAGGGCGCTTTTGCCCACGCCTTCGCGACCGCTAAGAAGCAGGGCGTGGGGTAGGCGGTTACTAACGATAGCTCGTTGCAGGAGCGCCGCAATGTTCTGTTGACCGATAACGGATGACCAAGGCACGCACAAAGATAGGTGGGCGAGAATCGACGAATCGTACGGTGCGTTGTATTTTCGGACATGCGCATACTTGTTGTAGAAGATGAACGGAAGGTTGCCAGCTTCATTCGCAGGGGCCTTGAAGAGGAACGATACATCGTTGAGTCGGCCGCTGATGGCGAGGAAGGACTGGTTTTAGCTCTTGAAAACCACTTCGACGCCATCGTGTTGGATGTAATGCTCCCGAAAATGGACGGCTATTCGGTGCTTCGCGAGCTACGTGCTGCGGGAAACAGCGTGCCTGTTCTGATGCTAACGGCGCGTGGTAGCATGGAGGATCGAGTTCAGGGTCTGGACCTAGGAGCGGATGACTATTTGGCGAAGCCGTTTCACTTCGAAGAATTGGCAGCTCGACTACGGTCAATCTTGCGGCGATCGACGCCTGAGAAATCGACCAAGCTACATGTTGGTGACTTGGTATTAGACCTTGTGACGCACTTCGCATACCGTGACGGCAAGGAGATTGAACTCACAACGAAAGAGTATGCCTTACTCGAGTATCTGATGCGCAACAGGGATCGCATACTCAGTCGAAGCATGATTATGCAACATGTTTGGAAACACAACTTCGATCCCGAGTCGAACATTATCGACGTCTATGTAAAACGGTTGCGACAAAAGATCGAACGTCCCGAGGCGCCGCCGCTCATCCAGAGCATACGAGGCGTGGGATATCGCATGCGCGAAACGTCAGGACCGGATGACGAGGTGGCAGATGCATAATCAAGCGCTGGAGGCAGACGACCATCGTGCTGCATTACAGGACGCCATTGCTTCGGGAGTACCGGCAATCCAACAGGCGTTTGACACGTATCAGCACCTGAGGTTCATTGCCAGGTCGCCGGAGTTCTTTGCCTTGGAGTTGTGTGGCGAAGTAGGGGAGTTGGCCAACCTTGAAAAGAAGCGGTGGCGAGGAACGAGGGTCGACGAAACTCACGTGGCTGATGAGGCGGCCGACGTCTTTATTGCGTTGATGAACTTTTGCAACGCTCGCGGCATCGATCTGGATTCAGCTGTTAGGGCTAAGCTCGACCGGATCAGACCGACACGGTAGAAACAACAATGGCACCTAGGCGTGGTGCCTAGGTGCCATGTATCCTCGAGTGGGATTGCGACTGAAGCTTAGCGAACTTCCTTATGCACCGTATGGCGGCGCAAGAACGGATTGTACTTCTTGATTTCCAAGCGTTCCGTTGTGTTCTGCTTGTTCTTCATCGTGGTGTAGCGCGAAGCGGGCTTGCCCTCCTTGCGGGCCTCCGTGCATTCGAGCGTAATAATGACGCGTGCGCCTTTCTTTGCCATGATTCAGACTCCTGATGTGCTGCTGTTGCGAATTAACAAGCCGCAAAGATACGACGAACTATGATTTCCGCAAACGTCCCGCGCTCTTCTTTGCTCGAGACGACGTAACCCGGAAGGCAATCGGTACGGCTTCGTCGACGTGTTCGATAAAGATGATCTCGAGGCCCTTGGTTACAACGGGTGACAATTCAGCGACGTCACGGGCATTGTCTTTTGGCACAAACACCGTGCGAATGCCCATACGTTTTGCGGCCAGCAGCTTTTCGTTTAGCCCTCCTATTGGCAGGATGTTGCCGCGAAGCGTCACCTCGCCGGTCATGGCTAGGTCGCCACGGAGTGGTTTTCCGCTAGCTGCCGACAACAGGGCAAGTGTCATCGTAATTCCCGCTGACGGTCCATCCTTCGGAATAGCGCCTTCGGGCACGTGGACGTGAATCTCCTTGCCCTTGGCAAACTCGGCATCAAGACCATAGGTCGTGTGATTGGCACGTAAAAACGAAAGAGCAGCCACGGCCGATTCTTTCATAACATCGCCAAGTTTACCGGTCAGGGTTAACTTCTCGGCACCGGGCATAATGGTAACCTCAACGGGAAGCGTGTCGCCGCCCATTGATGTCCAAGCAAGACCTGTAGCCACTCCTATCTTGTCGACAAGATCCTCGGGCTTGGATTTGAACTTTGGCGCTCGCAAGTACGTAGGAACATCGGCCTCATCGATGGTCACTTTCCTGCGTTTTAGGTTGCGGAAGGTCTTCGACTTCTTCATGGTTTCCAAATCGGCGGTACCGATGTCGTGCGAAACCGTTGTGACGATGTTGGATGCTACCTTTCGCAATACTGCGGCGATCTCGCGTTCCATGCTGCGTACACCCGACTCGCGAGTATACTCGCGAACGATTTTGAGCAGTGCCTTGTCGGTAAGCGAGACGTTAAAGTCGGCCAGACCATGTTCTCGTAGCTGCTTAGGAAGGATGTGTCGCTTAGCAATTTCTACTTTATCTGGCTCGAGGTAGCTTGATAACTCGATAACCTCCATGCGGTCGAGAAGGGGACCCGGGATATCGTACTTCACGTTCGCTGTTGCAATGAACAGCACGTTCGACAGGTCGTAGTCGACTTCGAGGTAGTGATCGTTAAACGTGTTGTTTTGTTCGGGGTCTAAAACTTCGAGCAGTGCTGAAGATGGATCACCACGGAAATCCGTCGTCATCTTGTCGATTTCATCCAGCAGTATCACTGGGTTTACGGTTCCCGCCCGTTTCATCGATTGAATAATCTTGCCTGGCATGGCACCGATGTACGTCCGCCGATGTCCACGAATCTCGGCTTCGTCGCGAACGCCACCAAGCGACATCCGCACGAACTCGCGGCCTGTAGCTCGGGCGATAGAGCGAGCGAGCGAGGTTTTGCCGACCCCCGGAGGGCCCACAAAGCAAAGAATCTGGCCGCGAAGCGAGCCGACAAGATTCAGCACGCTCATGTATTCAATAATTCGGTCCTTGGGTCTTTCGAGGTCATAGTGGTCCTCGTCGAGGATGGTACGAACATGGGCCACGTTCATGTTGTCGGTCGATCGAACGGTCCACGGCACTTGCGACAGCCATTCTAGCCACGTGCGGTTGACGTTGAACTCGGGCGACATCGTGGGAGTGCGCTTTAGGCGTTCAAACTCTTCGTAGGCCTTCGTTCGAGTGGGTTCGGGAATCTTCGCGGCATCTAGTGCTTCTTTTAACGGGCCGAGGTCTGACGAAAGTTCTTCGTCATCGCCCAGTTCTTTCTGCAGCGCGCGAATCTGCTCTTGAATGAAATACTTCCGTTGTGAGCGCTGGATCTGATCTTGGACCTTGGTGTCGATCTCGGCCTCTAGCTTTAGGAGCTCAAGTTCGCTGCTGAGCATCGTGACGAGACGATAGTATTGCTCTCGTAGGTCTTCGGACTCCAGCAGTGGTTGCTTGACGTCGACCTTTTGCTGAACATTAGCTGCAGCGTAGAACAACTTGCGCACGGGATCGTCGATGTTTTCGAATGCGCCGAGCACTTCGGGCGGGAGACTGCGATTCTCCTTCACGTAGGTGTCGAACAGGTCGGATGCGTGTCGCATTACCGCCTTGAGGTTCCTGTCCTTCGGATCGTACGTTGTTGAAACTACGTCGAACGAAGCTTCAAGGAACGGCTCGGTACGCGTGTAGGAGTGTACACGTACTTGCGTCATGCCTTCGACGAGCACCTTTAGAAGGTTGTTGGGCAGTCGAAGAATCTGCAGGATTTTGGCTACAGTGCCGTACTCGTATACGTCGGCTGGTGTGGGATCTTCGACACTTGCTGTGCGTTGTGCCACAAGGATGACGTATTTGTCGCGCTCCAAGGACTCGGCAACTGCTTTCAGCGAGGACGACCGTCCAATCAGGACGGGAAAAATCATATGTGGGAAGATCACGATGTCGCGAAGCGGCAACACTGGCATTGACTCCGGGAAACCGTTTGTCGATGCCCCTTTTTCAGCAAGGGTAGATAGGACGTCGTCTGTTTTGTTCATAGCGGGCGAGTGACGAAAAGGGGGCTGCGAAATTACAACGGATCGGGAAACGTGGAGCGTCTGTGTTGGTTGACAAGGAATCCGTATCTTTGCAGCTTACAACAATTCGCAACATCCACAAACGAAAGATTCGCGCTTGAGGAGACCTTCGGTACCCTTTCAGCGGGTAGAACCGCAACGCAAGCAAAAGATTAACGACGAGATTACGGCGCCCGAGCTTCGGGTAGTCGACTCGCGTGGCACACCGCTTGGCATCCTTAGCAAGAAGGAAGCGTTACGTGTGGCGCAGGAGCAGAATCTCGATCTTGTGGAGATTGCACCGCAGGCGTCACCACCGGTTGCGAAGATCATTGACTACGGAAAGTTCAGCTACGAACAGCAGAAGCGCGAGAAGACGCAGAAGAAGGCGCAGAAGCATTCGGAGTTGAAGGAGATTCGCTTCAAGGCGGGCACAGACACGCATGACTTTGAGTTCAAGACAAGGCATGCGCGCGAGTTCTTGATTGAAGGTCACAAAGTCAAAGCGACGGTCATGTTCCGCGGGCGTGAAATCATGCACCAAGAGATTGGCCAGAAGATGTTGCAGCGGTTTATGGATGCCTTAGCTGACGTAAGCAAGGTGGACCAAGCGATGAAGCAGGAAGGCCGATTCCTTTCGCTGACGTTGGCACCAAGTGTTACGAAGGCGGCACCAAAGAAGAAGAAGGAAGAGCCCAAGGCCGACGAAGCGTCTGCGCCGCAGGCAGAATAACGACAACCAATTTTTTTCACCGTATTCCTGGAGTTCATCAATGCCAAAGATGAAGGTCGTATCCGGAGCCAAGAAGCGCTTCCGCGTTACGGCATCTGGTGAGTTGAAGCGGAAGCGAGCCTACCGCCGACATATCCTCACCAGCAAGAATCGCAAACGCAAGCGCCTGCTTCGCCGCAGTGCTCTTGTTGATGCGTCGAACCTCAACCTAACGCTGCGCGCCTTAGCAATGCGCTAAGACCGCTGCAGTCGAAGGCTAAACCTCGTTCCCACGCATTCAGGGAAAGCCGTTCTCCTGATGCGCTGATGGCAACGATTGTTGTTTCACCGGACTGACGTAGTCGGTCCACATTTGAAAGGAAGTTTCATGCCACGTAGCGTGAACAAAGTAGCGGCCCACAACCGGAAGAAGAAGTACTTCAAACTGGCGAAGGGCTATTGGGGCGCTCGTTCCAAAGTATGGACGATTGCCAAGCACCACGTCGAAAAGGGTCTGCAGTATGCATACCGCGATCGGCGCGTCAAGAAGCGTACCTTCCGCTCGCTGTGGATTGTTCGCATCAATGCCGCCGCACGATTGAATGGCACAACGTACTCGCGCCTGATGCACGGCCTAAAGAACAACAACATCTCGATTAACCGCAAGATTTTGGCTGACCTAGCCATGAATCAGCCAGAGGTGTTTGCTGCGATTGCCCAACAGGCAAGGTAGGCCGTATACCGAATCGACATTACCAACGGCTCGAGACACTACTAGTCTCGGGCCGTTTTTTTTACCTCGCGTTGCACTATGGCTTGGCCATGTAACCACCCTCTCGGATGTTTGTACCCGAATCGATTGCACACATCATGCTCCAAAAAATCTCCGACCTTCAATCCGTCATCGAAGCTGACTTGGCGTCAATTGTCGATGCAGCATCGTTAGAGGCGTTTCGCCTTAAACACCTTGTAAAAAAGGGGTCTCTCCAAGGACTAATCGACGACCTGCGTTCGGTTCCCAAAGAAGAGAAACCCGCTATCGGTAAGGCGTTGAACGCCCTGCGTTCCTTTGTTGAAGAACGTTATACGACGATCGAGCAATCATTAGAACCAAGGACATTAGCTCCGTCAATCGACGTTACGTTGCCCGGCCGCCGCCCACCCGTTGGTGCCATTCATCCTATCCATGCCATGATTGATAGGACAGTCGAGATCTTTTCGTCTATGGGCTTCGATGTAGCCGAAGGCTTTGAAATCGAAGATGATGAGCACAACTTTGGTAAGCTCAACTTTGCTCCCGACCACCCAGCTCGCGACATGCAAGACACGTTCTTCATCAAGTCTGGTGAGCGCTCTGATGTGCTGCTACGCACTCATACATCGAGCGTCCAAGTGCGCGTGATGGAGGCCATGAAGCCGCCGATACGCTGCATAATGCCTGGGAAGGTCTATCGTAACGAGGCCGTGAGCGCTCGTTCGCTTGCAGAGTTTCACCAGATTGAAGGTCTCGCAATCGATAAACACCTTAGTGTGGCTGATCTTAAAGCTACCATCATGGAGTTTGCTCGTAAGATGTATGATGCTACTGCCGAATTCCGATTCCGCACATCATATTTCCCCTTTACCGAGCCAAGCATGGAAGTCGATATGTCCTGCTTCTTGTGCAGTGGTAAGGGCTGTCGAATCTGTAAACATTCGGGATGGCTCGAAATCTGTGGTGCCGGTATGGTACACCCCAATGTTCTCACGGCGTGTGGTATCGACCCCGAAGAGTACTCCGGCTTTGCGTTTGGCTTTGGTGTCGAACGCGTAGTTATGCTGCAAACGGGTATCGATGACATCCGTCTGCTGTACGAGAACGATATCCGCGTATTGCGCCAGTTTCGCTCATGACCGTAATTGAAGCATCGTCTGTACGTAAGTCGTACCCACATGCAGGTACGGTTGTCCGCGACGTGTCTTTTGCCGTCAGCCGCGGCGAATGCGTAGCCCTAGTTGGCCCGTCGGGAGCTGGCAAGAGCACACTCCTTCACTGCCTAGCCACCCTCGATCAACCCGACGCCGGCTCAGTTCTCTTATCAACGGAAGGGGGCACCGTAGACCTTGCGGCACTCAGCGGTGTGCAATTGGCTCGAGTACGAGCGAAGCACCTTGGCATGATCTACCAGTTCCACCATCTACTGCCTGAATTTACAGCACTGGAAAATGTCATGGTTCCCGCGTTGATTCTTGGCTCGTCTACGCGCGAGGCCACCGACCGTGCCCGCTATCTTCTGCAGCGCGTGAATCTTGCCAAGCGCGAACAACACTATCCCACACAACTTTCAGGTGGTGAGCAACAGCGAGTGGCAATCGCTCGTGCACTGGCGAATACTCCTTCGGTATTGTTTGCCGACGAGCCCACTGGTAATCTCGACAGCGCAAACGCGAGCGCTATTGCCGACCTGTTCTTTGAAGTTCAAGCCGAGTTTGGACTGTCGTGCATTATTGCCACGCATAGTGCCGAGTTGGCCACGCGCTGCAATCGTACGCTACTGATGCGCGATGGTGCTATCGTTACCGCCTGAGGCACTGTAAGGTAATGCCACGCTCTATATCGACGCTGTTGATTGCTTATGGCTTGTTCCTTGCTCTGTGTGGGGCAATCGGCTTTGTTCTAACGAGAGAAACGAGTACGTCCTCGCTGTTGAACGGTGGCGTCTTCGGTAGTCTTATGGCAGTGCTAGGCGTGCTTGGGCGCAGTGGACGTCTTTGGACTTTCCCCGCGGCGTTGTCTGCAACAGCCATTTTTACACTCACATTTTTGTGGCGAGGTCTGCTGCAAGCTCATGCTGCTTTTGCACACGATCAGAGTCGCTGGCCAGTTGTTGCGTTACTGGTGCTAATGGAATGTGCCAGCGCGATAGTGTTGATAACGATGATTCGTTCGTATCGCCATTAACCAGTAAATGGGCTCGCTATGGCTTGGGTACACCAAATAGGTCGAATTCGGCGGCATCTTCAATAACAACGTCGACGAATGCTCCTATGTTCAACGTGGCCTCACTGCGAATCCACACGTCGTTGTCAACTTCTGGCGCATCGGCCTCGGTACGTCCGCGGTATTCCCCGCTCACGGACTCCTCGACGAGTACACGTTGGATTGATCCTACCTTCGCAAGGTTCTTCTCTTGCGAGATTCCGCGTTGAAGATCCATGACGACGGTCCGTCGACGTTCCTTTTCTTCGGCAGCAATTGGGTCACCTAAAATTGCCGCATACGTGTTGTCTTCCTGTGAATACGTAAACACGCCAACTCGATCCAGTCTCTGCCTGTCAAGAAACTCGCAGAGCTCATCAAAGTCCGCCTCAGTTTCGCTTGGATACCCAACAATAAACGTGCTTCTCAAGACGATATCGGGTACGTGTTGACGTATTGTGTCTAGCAGTTCCTCCGTCGTGCGACGAGTGATTCCTCGACGCATGCTCTTGAGCACATTCGTCGAAGCGTGCTGCATGGGCATGTCAAGGTACGTGCATATGTTCGAGCGCTCTCGAATCAAGGGAAGTATGTCGAGCGGAAACTTCGCAGGGTAAGCATACATGCATCGAATCCACTCTGCTCCAGAATCATCCGACAGTGCTCTCAATAGGTCCGCTAACGCCTTCCGGTTATATAGGTCGGTACCATAGTCGGTAAGGTCCTGCGCCACGAGCACGAGTTCGCGCACACCTTGGCTAACAAGCACTTGGGCCTGTCGAACAATATCTTCGATGGGAGTGCTGCGGTGCCCTCCACGCATGAGCGGAATAGCACAGAACGAGCATGGCCTGTCGCATCCCTCGGATATCTTCATGTAGGCCATGTGTCGCGGCGTACTCGTAATGCGTTCGCCTAAAAGCGAATACTTGAGGTTGGGACTCAGCGCCTTGAGGATTGCCTCATACTGCTCCGTGCCAAAAAAATGGTCTACCTCAGGAATCTCGGCTCGGAGTTCGTCGCCATATCGCTCGCTAAGGCATCCAGCAACTACCAGTGTGTCGATGCCACCCGATTGTTTCAACCGCGCTGCCTCGAGGATGGTGTTGACACTTTCCTCCTTCGCAGCATCGATAAAGCCGCAGGTGTTGATGATTACCGTGTCGGCGTCATCGACGCTTCCCGCTAGCTCAAACGAGTTTGCAGCAAGGTGGCCCGCAAGCGTCTCACTGTCAACAGTGTTCTTACTACAGCCAAGCGTAACGATATGAACCCGACGCGTTGATTCCATTTGCTCAGTCATCTAGATCCTTCCAAATTTTTCAGCCATGCGCCGCGACACAGGCGTTGGCACAAACTCCGATACATCCTGTCCATATCGGCCCAGTTCACGAACAATACTCGAGTTCAGATAGGTGTATCGCTCGTGTGGAAGTAAGAACACCGTGTCGATGCCAGACTCGATCTTCTTATTCATCAGCGCAATCTGAAACTCATACTCAAAGTCTGTCACGGCTCGCAAGCCACGCACAATGACGTGAACACCATTGTTTCGAGCCCAATCAACAATCAGACCGTCGTGAACAACAACGGCTACGTTCGATAGATGCACAAGCGATTCTTGAGCCATGGATTGGCGCTCGCCGACGGTAAAGAGCGGCGTCTTCTTGCTGTTGACGCCTATCACGACACTCAGCGTATCAAACATCGTTGCCGCGCGCTCAATCACATCAACGTGGCCGTTGGTTATCGGATCAAATGATCCAGGATACATCGCGTGACGGTTCATTCTGTGTCTCTTCCTACATGTTCAGTTGCCACGTATCGCTGTAGCACATCAACAACACAACCCCCTCGCTCGGCTCTGTATACGTTGTGCCAGCCATTGCCATGAATGATTTGCTCAAGAGGTCCATGGTCTAGTACAACGAAGGCCCCATTTCCACACAAGGTGTTGCGCTCCAATAATGCCAAGAGTGTATTACCAATGTTCATGTGGTAGGGGGCATCGGCAAATACCATGTGCATGGGTGTTGATGCCCACGTGCGTAACACTGCAACGGCATCGGCACACATAATCGTGCACTGTGGTCCCACCATCAAGTCGTTTGCCGTACGTCGCACCCTTGCACACACTTCGCGGTCGATATCAACAAATGTCACATGCGCCACACCTCGGCTTAAGGCCTCGAACCCAAGGATGCCCGAGCCACAAAAGGCGTCAACTACGTAGCTGCCAGGCCACGAAATATGATGCTCCAGCGACGAAAACACGGCCTCGCGTAAGGCCGACGTTGTCGGCCGCGTACCAAGCCCCGGGGGGGCCGCAACTACACGTCCCTTTAGTGTGCCGCCGGCAATGCGCATGGCAAGTCAATTGAGAGTGGTGTACAATGAACTAGGCCCACTATAGGGCCCAACATGTGGGCTACGCGCATCAGCATCAAACGGTCGTCCGCGCCAAGCGTCGTGCGAACGCTCGAGAACGGCTGAAGCCGCCTTGCCTGCCAGTGATAGCTTTCTGCCGTTCGTTCCACGTCGTCAAGCATGGGCTTCGTAAGGTCGTCGCCATACAGCACTACGGTGTCAACCGTGGTCGACAGGGATGAGACAGTAGAAACGGCAACGTCAACTATCTGGGCTACGAGGTCGCTGCCTTCGTCCAAAGGATGGTCGCCCCAATGTGTGAGCGCTCCGCCATCACCAACGGTGAAGGTTTCCCACGATTTGTAGCGACGTCCTACGGCAAGGACGGTACGCAGCGAAACCCCCTCGAGGGCGCGCGCTAGCGCCATACCTTCGGCAACAACTGCCGGAAACACACGCTCGATTGGCAATGCTGATGAAAGCTGGCGAAGCACTTCCCGCGTATCTTGTGGCACAACGATAAGTGCCTCGTGTGCCGCCCCATGACGATGGAGCGATAGTGGTACATCGATTACACAACTCGTGTCGATGCCGTAGGCCTCGTGCACAATGTCGATCTCGAATAGCCGCTGCGCATGCGTCATGGTGTCGTTGATAGGGTAACGATGCACAGGGGTTCTTGCCGTTGGTACGGCTACACGGACGGAACGGCAATCCCGCGTGGCCTGCGACAACGTAGCAAGCAGGGCACCTGACGGTTGCTGCCACGACAGCGGAGGCAAAAGGTCGATGCCTTCGAGTACCGGGATGTCGTCGTCGTGCCATCGCGCAACAATCGTCCGCTCATGATGTAGATACATGGTGCCTGTCATCCTGCAAAACTACGGTGCTGCGATGAACGGCTGCATCTTTGCAAATTTCTTCTCGCCAATCCCGCGAATCAGCATAATGTCCTCCGGACGTCGAAACGGCGTTTGTCGTCGATGTTCAATGATGCGTTCAGCTGTTGCTTGCCCCACGCCAGGCAAGGTCTGTAGTTGCGTTATGGACGCAGTATTGATGTTAACGCGGCTTCTAGACGCGCTGCTTCGCAATGCGCTCGATGGCGATCGTTGATGCTGAGACGCGTTCGCACGGTCACGGCGAGCGTCTGCATCGCCTTGCGTACTATCGGCCTGCGGTTCCGACGCCACAAGGAGCGAATCCAGCCGGCGAAGAACCTCGACATGCGATACCGGCTCGTCGACTGGCGATACAATGCCACTGGTGCAACGTCCGAGTGCATGGCCCAACAGCAGCACGACAACCAAGCCAAGAACAACGACGACCTCGCTCTTCGTAGCGCCTGTAGCCGACTGAATATGATGAAAGATCTTCATGGTGCCTCCTGTTCAAGGAGGCATCCACGTTATGAGAACACGTCCTTGAATCGTTCAAATAGACTGCGATGTCGGCCATCGGGCTCGGGCGTGAAGTGCTTACTGGTCGTCAAATCACGCAAAGCCGATTTCTCCTTCGACGTCAGTGACGTTGGTACCCATACATTAAACCGTACATACTGGTCGCCAGCACCACGCGCATTCAGGTGGGGGATTCCCTTGCCCTTCATGCGGAGCAGCGTTCCGGGTTGCGTGCCAGCGTCAATAGAAAGTGTATGCGGACCAAAGAGTGTGGGTACTTCGATGTCGCCGCCAAGTGCTGCAGTCGAAAAATTCACCGTGACGTCCGTGTACACATCGTCTTCGTTCCGCTCGAACAGTTCATGCTCCTGTTCTTCAACGACGACGATGACGTTGCCAGCGGGACCGCCACGTCTTCCGGCATTGCCTTCCTTGGGTACTTCGAGGTAATTCCCTGTGCGTACACCGGCTGGAATTGTGACACTTACAGTGCCTTCGCCCTCTACCCGACCTTCACCCTTACACGGTATGCACGGATTCTTTATCACTTGTCCGGAACCACCACAGTTGGCACATGGCGCAACGTTGATGAACTGTCCAAACATGGACCGTGACACTTGGCGTACCTCGCCACTGCCGTTACAGGCGCTGCAGGTTGTACCGCCAGAGCCTTCAGCTGCTCCAGATCCACTACACGTGTCGCATGACGTCCAGCGACGAATCTTGATCGTACGTTCCACACCAGATGCAACCTCCTCGAGAGTCAGCGGCATGCGAACTCGCAAGTCTGCTCCAGGTTCGCCCATGGAACGTGGCCCGCGCGATCGTCCACCCTGTCCCCCAAAGAACGCGTCGAATATGCTACCGCCGCCCCCTTGTCCAAAGATGTCGGAGAAGTGTGAAAAGATATCGTTGATATCAGTAAAGCCCTGTGCGTTACCCTGTGCGCCAGCAAAACCAAACCGGTCATAGCGTGCGCGTTTATCGGGGTCGCTGAGTACGTCGTAGGCCGACGCCGCTTCCTTAAACATGGTCTCTGCGTTGGCGTCGCCAGGATTACGATCTGGGTGGTACTGCATCGCCAATTTTCTGTAGGCAGACTTTATCTCGTCGGCAGAAGCGCCTTTCGAAACGCCGAGAACGTCGTAATAGTCGCGTTGGCTCATTCGGTGCCCCCTTCTGTTCCAGAACCAGCCGACGTGACAACCTTTGCATGCCGTAGAACGCGTTCGTGAAGGCGGTACCCTCGTTGAAATGCCGCCACAACATGCCCTTCTGGAAGATCGGATGGCTGCGACAAGAGTGCCTCGTGAACATTGACGTCGAACGGTTCTCCGGGCTCGACAGTAATGGTGGTCACACCTTCGGATTCAAGCAGCCGGTGAGCCTTGTCGTGTATCATCGATAATCCAGCCAACAGCGCGTCAATGTCACGCGTTGCACTTGCCGCATCAACTGCATGATGCAAATCATCGATGATTGGCAGAAGTTTGTGCAGTACTCTCTCGGCTGCCATCATTTGGAGCTCAGATTCTCGGGCAAGCATACGTCTGCGCAGGTTCTCGAAGTCGGCCTTCGTTCTAAGGGCCGTATCCTTCCATTCTTCAAGTTCACGAACTAAATCGCGCTCTTCACCAGAGTTCGAGCTGTCTTGTGTGGTAGGTTCGTCGGAATCGTGCATCGTTGGTTCTGCTTCGTTCATGATTGTTCCTTGGTGCATACTTTTTAACGTAGTTGGCTCGCCCGTACGATGCGATAAAGGGGCATCGTCAAACGCAAGCGCGCCATAGACGAACGTCACACGGTTTTATGTGTTCGATGTGTCGTCGGCATACCGCGAGGCGATAACATGCGAAACAACATCGACGAGTGAGATGACCCTACCGTAGGGCATTCGCTTGGGACCAATAAGTCCAACTGAGCCAGATACCGAGCCAACGGTGTACTGCGTTGTCACCAAACTGTAGTCGCGCAGAAGCTCATTGCCTAACTCGTCGCCAATGCGCACACTTACACCATCTCCCGATGCTGTTGGCTCGAGAAGGTGGACGATAACATCTTCGTTCTCGACGAGTTCGATAATGGAACGGAGGCGCCGCGGGTCGACGAATTCGGGATGCGTGAGGAGTTGTGTTGTCCCCGCAACGTGAACGGTCTCGGGAACAACGCCTGCGCTATCGGCCAATCGCTCAGCTTGTTCCAAAAAGAGTCGAACCAACGTCGGCGTGTCGCCACCATTCGCACCAAGAACGTCGGGGAATAGCGATGGGATATCGCGGAGTGAATGACCAGCAAGACGTTCGTTTACAAACCGTGAAATGTCCGCAAGAGAACTCCGGTTTGGGTCTGCGTCCGTTTCAATGCTTAGCGTACGAACGATGTCCGACTCAAGCGCTAGAACGACAAGGACTCGATCAGAGCTCAGCTCGATCATCTCGACCTTCCGTACGCGTACATCGCGAAGGATAGGAGACTGTACCACGGCAACGTACTGTGAAAGCGTACCCAACAGGCGCGATGCATCGCGCAGTAAGTGTTCGCGAGGTACATGCAGCAACGATGTTACTACGTTGTCTTGCTCCTCAGCCGAAAGTCGTTCGATGTCCATGAGTGAATCAACATAGAGTCGATACCCCATGTCGGTTGGTACTCGGCCGGCGGACAGATGTGGGTGGGTGATGTAACCTCGTTCCTCAAGGTCGACCATCACGTTGCGAATCGTGGCCGGACTCAACTTCAACTCGCGTTCAAGATACTTCGACAGGTATCGTGAACCCACGGGCGAGGCATGAAGCACATATAGGTGAACAACGGCACGAAGTATTGCACGTTCTCGATCGGTAATCGGGGGAAGATCCATTGCCGAATGCTGCATAGGCATCACGACGTGACAACCGAAAGAAAGTGGGGAAGGTACGACAGCAGTTCGGTGGATGCGTCGTAGATCCAAACTGTAGTAGCTAGTGAAACTACCACCAAGCCAATACCGATGCCATAGACAATCGATGGGGCAACATCGAAAACCACACTCGTCGCTTTAAGGATGCGAAGAAAGACCCAGACAATAAGGCCAACAACGGCAATTGGTACCCAGACCGATAACGCAGCAGCACTCAGCGCCTGGTATAAGGCGACGCCGATAGGGAGCAACATCACGAAGGGGAGAGAGGACCAAACGCTAATGGTAAGAGCATCACGGAAAAAGATGCGATTTCGAACAAAGAGTGCCCCTAGACGCAATACAACGCTTACAGCAATCATCACCGTGAATGCTACGAGCGACATTACCGTAACGGCCATGGCTGGATTCCAAGCAATGGAACGAACTACTTCGTACAACCCGTTAGAAGGGATCAACAGCAGCAATACGTATTCAACGAGTTCTGACGTTCGAACAAAGTACAGAAGCGAAGCAGTTACCAGTCCAACGCAGGCTGCAATCACGGCGCCGAGCAACGTTGTCTGCACGGCCGATAGTATGCGTTGATCTCGAATGTCTGCGTAAAAGTTATAGGGCCGTACAACAGAGCGTATTACGTATTCACGAAAACGACGCGAGCGGTTTCCAAGGAATAGCAGGGTTAGGGCAAGGAGCAATCCCGTTGTAATGAACACAAGGGGAGTATCGTCGGAGAACTCGCGGGCCTGAAGGAGGGGCTCTTTCTCGTCGTTGATAATCGAGACGACCATGTCGAATGCTACTCTCCGCTGACGCCACTGATCAACAAGTCCAAACGTAGCGAGATACGGGTCGTCGCTTTCGACGTTCATCGTCGGCCTTGCACGGCGATAGTCGTTAAAGGCCATGATACTGTATCCCGCCAGTCCGGCATCGGTTGTTGCCTTTGCCATATCGCGAATGACAAGCGCTTGTGCTTGGCGCGACAGCGGGTCGCTGAATCCTTGATTGTTGTCGGGCGATACGGCCACACCGAACGTTGACAGCAAGGCAGCCCGCGTGACTACGCGCTGCGCTTGTTCTACCGTCGTCGAAAATGAAGTGCGATCGGAAGGCGTTAGGTAACGTAGAAAAACGAAGTCGAAACCACCCTCGGAGATGTGAGCCGCGAGGCCTGCCGGAATCGTCTTACAGATGAGGGCCGTGCCACGCTTACGGATTTCAACGCCTATCAGTTCATGATAGTCACGAGTTGCGGGAGAGCGTTCATCGAGCCCGTCTGAAACGTTGTACGCCAACATGCTTGGATGCGAATCATAGGCCATGGTAGCCCTGTCGGCGGCATTGCGAAGGCGAGCTGTCGTTTCTTCCATGGCGAGAAGATTCTCAGGAATATCCGTTGCAGGTAGATCGACGATGACGAACAACCCGAATCGGTCGCAGAGGTTCATGAAGTAGGGATGCGGTGCACCGTGGCGTACGCGAACGGTATTTACGCCGAGTGTCTTCATTTGGCGCACATCGTGTTCGTACTGGCGGGCCGACATTGATGCACCAACTATCGGACGATCTTCGAAGTAGTCGACCGCGTAAACTGGCATGACCGTGTCGTTCACAACGATTTGTCGGCCTTGCTTGCTGCTAGCAATCCGCACCGACCTAAAGCCGATGTTTGCTCGCATGTCGTCGATCAGTGCCCCATGGTGAAGGATGCGAAGCTCAATGGTGTATAGCGTGGGGTTCTTTGCTGACCAGCGTTCAACTTGTGGGACTGGAATCAAGAACTGAGCGGCAACGTTGCGGGACGACTCTAGCGTAAGTGTAACGGGGTTACCCCGCCCCACAATGGTGCCAGCGGAGTTGAGGACATTGGCTTCGACAACGACGGTACCCCGATTTGCTCCTGGCACTTGCTGCGCTGCTTCTGAGGCAGCAATAAGGCGTTCGAGGGGGCCGCTAGTGACGGTGGCTTCGACAGCTAGCGTGGCACCGCTAGACGAAATCGACTGTGTTGTGCGAATGGCTGACGTCCAAGCGTGGGCAGTTCCTACAAGGAGCACCTCGCGAATCACTCCGAGACGCGGCTTTATGGCATGGCGTGCATTTTGAAGTGTGATTGAAGCTCGACTACTGGTGGAGCCAACTTCGAGCTCGATTGAGTTCACGCCCGCCCGAATCAAACGGTCTGGAATGCGGAACGTAAACGGAGCCATGCCACCAGGATGGCGTTGGATTGATCGACCGTTGATGCGAATGTCTACTTCGTCGGTAACGCCGAAGAACACCAGATGCCATGACTTGCGCGCTGCTGCATTGGCGTCGATTCGGAACTCGCGACTGTAGACAGACTTGTCGTTATCGGGGGCTTCGTTAGGAATCTGGAAAGGCTCTGGTTGGCCATCGTTCACCGTACGTTGCCAGGTTCCTGTAAGATCAATGACGGTGCGAGAGGCCGACGGCATGAGTTGCGAAAGCTGTTCCTTTGAAAGAGGGGCATAATCGCGGAACTCGGCATGAAGACGGCTCGTTGCGCCAAGGGCGAGTAGAATAACGGCTAGACGAAGCAGGGTAGAGAGGGGCATGGTACACTATGAAGAAACGAAACACGTGCTTCGCTGGCATTCGTGCCGAGGATGGCCGTACGGACACCTCGTGCGAATGACACATGTTAGTAAGGCCGCAAAATTAGACCCTCACCGTGACTGAGCAATCATCTATCTTTGCGCGTCGTTCACATTTACACTGTTGTTATCGAGAACAAGTTTGCTACGCGTTAGGTATGGCATCGGATTTGGGGGTAGACCCGCCCGCTGCAAGAAAGACAGACGAAACCTTCCCAAGGCTCTGATCAAGGCGTGAACGACGTTCTCACTATTAGACCCATCCTGCATGTTCTATGCGTCATGCTCGTGGCGGCGCTATGTCCGATGGCAGCTGCGGCGCAGGATGCCGTCGAAGATAGTTTACGGATCAACTCCGGTGATCCGAGCAACACCGAGATTCCTCGGTTTGGTCCACGTCAGGGAATACGACGCATCGACCCAACGGGGCGTATGCGACGAGATTCGAAGCTACCCAAGGGATATCGGGCGGCTGCCAGCGTGGATAGTCTTGTTGGTTCGATCCGTATCGACGAGAACATCGACGGCTACGGAGTAGGCCTCGATGTTCCGATGGAGCTGGACGATTTCTTGCGGCGCCGCAGGACGGCCACGTACACGAAGATTCGCGATAGTGCGACGACCTTCTATGAAATCAAGCGAGCTATGAGTGGCTCGGAATTGTCAAAGCTACTTGAACAAGCAACGAATCTGACCATTCCATTGCCTCCCAATCCGGTGTTGGGAATCTTTGGTAAACCCGAGATTGCCATCAACGTTAACGGCGAGGTGAACGTCCAAGCTGGGTGGCGTTGGGATACGCAGAACCTGGGTACGGCATCGGTGTTAGGGCAAACACAATCAGCGCCCATTTTCAATCAGAACATCCAGGTTAACGTAAGTGGACGGATTGGCGACAAGCTTCGGATGAACGTCGATTGGAATACGTTGAACCAATTTGAGTTCAATAACCGGTTCAAGATTGGATACGAAGGGTACGACGATGATATCATCAAACGCGTCGAGTTGGGTAACGTTAACCTAGAAACACCCAGTACACTGATTGGTGGAGGCCAGGCACTCTTTGGTGCGCGAAGCGACTACCAGTTTGGTCCGCTGTACCTGAAGACTATCTTGTCGCAGCGCCGCGGCGAACGCCGCTTTATCAATGCACAGGGCGGTAGTAATCGCACCCAGATGGCGATACGGGCTTACAACTATGCTCGAAACCACTTCTTCGTGGACTCTTCGTATTTCGATGTGTGGCGAGAGTACTTTCGTCCTGCTACGCCGGCTTTGCCGGCGTCGGCAGCGCCCCTTGTCATCAAGGAAATGGAAGTGTGGGAATCTACACCGGACGTGCGCGACGTGCAGGCATCCGAGGCGATAGCAATCGATACACTGCCGGGCGTGCAGTGGAAGTTGAACGAGCGGTATTCGCCTGCCATACGATCAAGTCCAATTCGTGTGGGCTTTACCGAGCGTGGACGATTCGTGCGGCTAGATCCTAAACGTTACGTGGCAGACCTCAATCTTGGTACGGTAAGTCTGTTGAATATGCGCACCGACCGTACCTATGCCGTTTCGTATCGCGTGGAGGGGGCAACGGCATCTGAGGTTGACGACCTGTACTTTGGGAATCTGACGTCGAATACGACGCCTGGTGATACACTTATGCTAAAGCTGATCTATCGTCCGCAAATCCAGCCAGGATTTCGAACGATCTGGCGGAGGCAGATGCGAAACAAGTACACACTGGGATTGCAGAACGTAAACCCCGCTGATGCTCGCATCGGCATGTGGTATTTCAGGAACACGAACGATTCGGCCGACGTGATTCAGGGCTCCCCAGATAAGATCGTGACGATCTTTCGGGTCGACCAAGTTAACAATGGTACAGGGGCTGCCCCACCTGACGGTGCGTTTGACGTGCGCCCACCAATTTTTGACTCGCAGCGAGGGGAGATCACGTTCCCGTCATTGGAACCGTTTCGTGAGGGCTTGCGTGAGTACTTCCGGAATAGAGGAAACGCCGAACTTGCCGAGCAATATGTATACAGCGAAATCTACGACACTACCGACGTAGCAGCGCGGCTCATCACTGCAAAAGATCGCTTTGTGATTTCTGCCGAGGGCGCAGGCACTGGCGGCAGTAACCGACTCAACATCGGCTTTAACACGGCACCTGGGTCGGTTCGAGCTACGTTAGATGGCATGCCCATGCGCGAAGGCGTCGACTATACGGTGGACTACTACTCGGGCACACTCACGCTGCTTAATCCACGGGCAACGCTGCCCAATGCCAACCTAAACGTTGAATACGAGGCCAACGACATCTTCAACCTAACAACGCGGACCTTAGCCGGTCTGCGGGCCGACATGTTGCTGTATTCCAAGCGCAAGATCAATGCTGGAATCGGCATGACGATGATGAACTTCGACCAGGCCGCTGTGATCGACCGCGTGCAGCCCGGTATGGAGCCCAATGCCAACTTCATGCTCGGCTTTGACACAAAGATTACAGCAGACCTGCCTTGGCTTACCAATCTTATTGATAAGATTCCAGGTATCTCAACGAAAGAGAAGTCCAACCTTTCGCTGCAAGGCGAGGTTGCAATGGTTGCACCCGACCCTAACAAGCGTCGTTCGACGATTACATCGGATGCCGGTAAAGCCGTTGCCTACATCGACGACTTCGAAGCTGCCCGCAGATACATCAATTTTGGCAATTCTCCGGGACAGTGGTTCCATTGCTCTCCAGCGGAACATCGCGGCATTTGGCCCGACGACACAACAGCCGCCAAGTTCCGCGCCCGAACGTTTTGGTATCAGAAGTTCGTACCAGACGTTCCACAGGCCGACGTCTATCCCAATCGTGCTCGAATTGTTGGCCGGTCAAACATCAATCCAATGCGCTTTGTGTTCGACCCAACGCATCGTGGTATATATAACCCAAATCCCGAGTTCCTCGATTCGCAGAATCCGTCATGGAATGATCCCGATTCGCTCGAAGTACGGTCGCGAGCACAGCAATATATCGACCAGAACAAGGGTCAGATATGGGGTGGCATGATGCGCATGCTGTCGCAGTTCAATACAAACTTCGATAACGACAACATCGACTTCATTGAAATCTACATGCGCATCGACTCGTACGAGCCCGGTTCGCGACTCTTTATCGACCTTGGACAGATCTCCGAAGACATCATTCCGAATCAGATCCTTGACACCGAAGACCGTTTCCCGCCGAACAATTTGATTGACGAAGGTGAAGACATCGGCATCGATCAGCTTGATAATGCCAGCGAACGTTCTGCCTATCCAGCTCCGCTTGATCGTGAAACCGATCCTGCCCGCGACGACTATTTTTTCGACTTTGCGGCGAATCGTAACCAGCAGGAGGAGGACCAGTTTGTTCGGTATAACAACTACGAGGGGAATGCATCTCAGTCTGAACTCGGTCAGTTCCCAGACACAGAAATTCTCAATCGACTGAATGGTCAGACTATCTCGCTTGACAACTCATACTTCCGCTATGAGATTAGGCTCGACCCCAACCCGGTAACGAATCCGCAAATTGTTGGTGGTAATCCCAATGCCGGGTGGTTCCAATATCGCATTCCTGTTCGTAGGCCCGACACGACGGTTGGAGCACCGCTCTTTACCAACCTGCAGTACGTTCGTGTCTTTACGCAAGGGGGCACCGTGAAACTCTCGATTGCAGACTGGGGCCTCGTTGGAACATACTGGTTACGCAATCACAGTTTTCAGTCGAACCTCCCGCTGTCTGACTCTGTGCTTTCGGTTGCCTACGTAAACCGTGAAGAGAACGCTGGACCACCAGACTTCTACACGATGCCACCATCGGTACAACCTCCACGTCAGCTTCAGAATCCGGATCCGTTTCAGGAGATATTCTTCAACGAACAGTCGCTCGTTGTACGTACAACGAACATGCGCTACGGCGAAGAACGCATGGCTGTGCGGATGTTCAATCCCACCGATCTGTTCTTCTACAAGGAGATGGCCTTTTTCGTTCATGGTGATCAAACGATGCCAGATCGCGTAACACCGGGATCGGTTGCTCCGGCCTACATGTTCATGCGCTTTGGTGTCGACTCGGCTAACTACTATGAGTATCGCCGGCCACTCACCCGTGGATGGCAGGATCTGCGAATCATCCTTGCCGAGCTAACCGCGATAAAGCAGATTCGAGATGCTGCACTTAGGGAGGACCGTCAGGAGTTTCCTGTGCCAGGCGATCCTTTGGCCACGTTTGCTATCAAGGGCTCGCCGATTCTTACCCGTGTTCAGTTCGTCGGCTTTGGTATCGCCAACCCCGCAGAGCGATTTCCGAACGAACTCACCACGAGTATGTGGGTAAACGAACTTCGACTTGTCGACCCTGTGAGCGACGTCGACTACGGAGCCGTGGCCACCGGTAGTTTGAAACTTGCTGACTTCGGTGATATCACTGCCGCAATGAACTACAGCGGAGGGAACTTCCACAGACTTGAAGAGCGCTTCGGGACACGTCGTGCAGTGACGAACTGGAACGTAAATGTCAATCTCGGTCTTGAAAAATTCCTGCCGGGAGACATGAAGGCAGCGCGAATACCCGTGACGTTTTCGCATGCCGAGATCGTTGAGAATCCGCAGTTCCAAGCCCAGAACGACGTCGAGTTGAACCGCGCCGCAGAAGCCGCACGCCTAGACACATTGCTGAAAGGGGCACCGCCCGAGATTGCAGACCAAGTTGCACGTGATGTTCGATCTGCCTCACAAACGGTAATCGTGCGCGACCAATGGGCGATCACGGGTTTAAAATTGGGTATTCCAACGAAGTTGTGGTTCATTGACGACATCTTTAACAAGATGACGTTTAACTACAACTATGCGCAAGAGTTTTCGCGCACGCAAATCGTTCAGAATCGTTTCGACTGGCGCTGGCAACTTCGCGTTGACTATGCGGTGACCCTTCCAGCCAAATTTGATGTTATGCCGGTGAAGTTTTTGGATGGCGTACCAGTGCTCAACGTGTACAAGGACATGAAGATTAACTTCCTGCCTTCCAACATTGCCCTTGGTACCGATATGCAGCGACAGCGTATAACCGAACAGTCGCGATTTCTTGAGTTTCCTAGTCCCATCGTACGAACGTTCTTAGCTCAGAACACAGGATCATTTACTTGGCGGTTGGTTGAAAACGGATTCTTGAGCCCCGTGATAGACTACAAGGTGCAGTCGCAGTCTACACTTGTTCCCCTTGAACTAGATGTTGATGGACGGCAACGTCAAGGAGGGGAGATTTTTGGCCAAATGTTCGGTGGCGGTGGGTCACTCTTCAATTTTGGAGACGTGAATCAACTGCAACAGACGGTGACCATCAGTATGCGGCCACGACTCCCAGATATCTTCGGTATAAATAAGTTTATCGAAACGACAGGCAGTTACAACGTCAATTATCAGTGGTTCGACCCCCTACAGCCCGATCCTGAGTTACGCGATATCGTCAAAACAGCTCGTTATAACTCATCACTGCGCCTTAGTCCGGTGTTCCGCTGGCGACAGTTCGGTAACAGCATCTTTGGCACTCCCAAGAAGGGGCCGCAACCCGACCAGAGCTTTTTGAGTGATATTGCCGACGTTGTGCAAGAGGTGTTTTTCGGTTTTGAGAACCTCACGATGTTGTTCAACCAGCAAAACACCGCCACGAACAACGGCGTCATGGGTGGAACTGGTTTCTCGAATGTCTGGGGAAGAACAATGACGCTGCGAGGCGACGGCGAGTTCTGGGGGCCGTCAACTGCGTATCAACTAGGACTCGTTCGCAATCCTCATGGCTCGATACGCATCGTCCCAAGTTCTGCATTCCCGTTCTTCGGTTTCGAATCCACGGTCGGGTTACGTCCTCCCAATGGTGTAATGATCGACGATTACAGTCAGCGCTCCACAATTCAGTTGCAAACAAGCAGGCCTTTGTGGCCGGGAGCGACGCTTGACTTACAGATGAAGTCGGACTTTGGCTTTTCGCGGAACCAGCGCGTCGTTACCGATGCCTTAGGTGTGCCCGAGTTCACGAATGTCAACATTCGATCCACGCTAGAGCGGTCGTTTCTGAGCATTCCATCCTGGTTTATCTTTTCGGGGCTAGGGAACAACATGCAGACGGTTGCAGACGCCTACCTAGCCGAACGGGACCGACTCCAGGTGGAAGAACCCGATGAAACTGTCCGTGCTCAACGCCTGCGCGAAGCCCTCAGCTCGGCCTTTCTCAATGGCTTCGAATCGTTTCAGCTCTGGACGGGCGAACTTGCGCGAATCATGCCTGCACTTAACTGGACGCTGCGGTGGGATGGCATCGAGAAGCTACCATTCTTGAAAGGGGTTGCCACACGTGTGTTTCTTGAACATGGCTATACCTCGACGTACACCGAAAACGCGCGTGTAAACGACAATGGTCGAATCATCGAAGTCCAACAGGTTCAAACTGGGTTCAAGCCTCTCATAGGCGTGACTGCCAATTTCGACGAAAAGGCGCTCAAGGGAGTTCTCACGGCAAACCTTCGGTACAATCTAACAACGGCACATAACCTTAATGCCTCGGCCGGGGCAACCGTGCAGCGCGACGATCAACAGGAACTCCAGATTCAGGCCTCCTACCTTCGCCGTGGAGTGGCCCTGAAGTTCCTAGGATTCGATTTGGAGAACGACCTGGAGTTTAGCTTCCTCACGCAGGTCCGACGAAGCGTTCAGCGGCGATACGACATCCTTGCGTTCAATCCCGACGGCGAAATCGTGCAAGGAACCATGCAGATTACCATCGAACCTCGAGCTCGATATACCATCAGTAACCGTGTTACTGCGTCGGCATTCGCCCGTTACGAGGGTAACATCAACGAAGGCGCCACGAGTCCGGGATTCTCGACCACGCAAGTAGGCGTCGACATTCGGCTTAGTATCAGTGGGGGACGATAGCGATAGCGTGAAACCCTTGTGAAACAAGGGCCATTCGGCAGTTGCAATTCGTTAGTTTTGAAGTCTGTTACGCCAGCACTATCCCATACCTTCATGACCAAAGTCATTGCCGTCGCCAACCAAAAAGGGGGCGTCGGAAAAACCACGACATCCGTTAACCTCGCCGCCAGCTTGGCAGCCGCCGAGCAGCGTACACTTCTTGTGGACATCGACCCACAGGCCAATGCCTCTCACGGTTTTGGCGTTGATACGTCTGACCTCAGAAAGACAATCTACGAGGTCCTAGTAAACGGAATCGATGTTACCGAAACCATCGTTCCCACGCAGATGGAGTTCCTGCAAGTTGTGCCGTCGCACATCAACCTTGTTGGTGCAGAGATCGAACTCGTAGAGATTCACCAGCGAGAGCACCTTCTTCGTAAGATCCTCGCACCAATCCTTCCGCGCTACGACTTCGTTATCATCGATTGTCCGCCGTCGCTAGGCCTACTTACGTTGAATGCCCTTACCGCAGCCGACTCTGTACTCATCCCTGTGCAGTGCGAGTTCTATGCACTTGAAGGACTCGGGCAGTTACTCAACACGATTGCAATTGTGCGTCGATCGACGAACCCCGACCTCGACATCGAAGGTGTCCTGCTTACCATGTACGACAGTCGTTTACGCCTGAGTAATCAAGTGGTCGAAGAAGTACGGCGACACTTCGAGGATAAGGCATGCAGAACCGTTATCGCACGAAACGTGCGGCTGTCCGAGGCCCCCTCGCATGGCAAGCCGGCCCTGCTCTACGATGCTGCAAGTATTGGAGCCCAGAATTACCTAGCACTAGCTACTGAGATTCTGTCTAGGAATGGTATTCTTCCCGGAGTGGCTGCTAATGAGGGGACATCGGTATGAAAGGTGGCCTCGGCAAGGGCATCGATGCCTTGATTCCCAAAACACTCATCAAACAAGAACGGTCGGAGCAGCAGACGCTCGTTGATGAATCGACAGGTACCACGGTTGGCACCTCGTTGATAGATATCGAACGAATTCGACCTAACCCATTCCAACCACGGCGGGAGTTCGACGAGGAGGGGCTCAATGAGCTTGCTACGTCGATTTCTGTCCATGGCGTGATTACGCCCATCACAGTTCGCAAGCTGTTTGATGGCTACGAACTTGTATCGGGTGAACGTCGTCTCAGGGCCTCGAAACTAGCTGGACTCACACAGATTCCCGCCTACGTCATGTCGGTGTCGAGCGACGCTCAGATGCTCGAGTTGGCGATTATCGAGAACGTTCAACGGCAGGACCTCAATCCCTTAGAAATCGCCCACGGTTATCAGCGCCTAATCGAAGAGTGCCGACTACGTCACGAGGATGTTGCTATACGTGTTGGCAAGGATCGGTCAACCGTTGCAAACATGCTTCGGTTGCTCAAGCTTCCTGGTGATGCACAAGCGGCTCTCAAGACGCGTCAGATATCTATGGGACATGCCAGAGCCTTGCTTGCGCTTACCAGCCACGAGTCTCAACAGGCAGTGTTACGTGAGATTCGCTCGCGCGACCTAAGCGTGCGTAAAACCGAGGCTCTTGTAAAGGATATAGAGCTTGGACGGAAGGAAGTGACCACTTCGGGTGATATTCGCAGTATTCTTGAACCATCAGAACCAAAGATTACTACACCCCGAGTATCGGCCGACCTATCTGTAACGCTCTCCGAGATTGAAAATACGTTGCGTCACCTTTTCGCAACGCAAGTTCGCGTTCGAATGAAATCTGACGTTGCCGGTGCTATTGAGGTCGACTTCTACACGCTTGACGACCTTGAACGCCTGCTAGAACTACTTGCAACCCTTGAACAGACGTCTTCGCAACAATGAGTCACGTTATCGTTCATCGTTGTTTTGAGCGTGTTCGTTACGCCGATACCGACAAGATGGGCATCGTGTACAACGGTAACTATGCTCGATTCTTTGAGATTGGACGTACTGAATTGCTACGATCGATTGGACTGCCGTATGTAGAGCTAGAACAAGAGGGCATACTCTTACCTGTTCTTTCACTTCACGTCGAATACCTAGCGCCAGCCAGGTACGACGATCTGCTTATGATCGAAACGCAGTACCATCACGATCCTACCGTTGCCTCGATTCAGTTGTCGTATCAAATTTCTCGCGATGACGTGCGTATTGCACGCGGCGTTACCAAACATAGTTTTGTTCTTGCAGAAAGCTGGCGTCCTACGCGGCCACCTGCTTCTTTTGTCGAGGCCGTTCTTCACCATCATTCATCGTCGGAGTTGTCCTAGATGTATACACGAATCGTTGTAGTTGCCGTAGTGATGGTTATTATGGCGCAGCTTACGGCAGGGGCCCAACAGGCATCTGTGTTCTCGTTTATGCGCTACGGACTGTCGGCACGACACGCGGCCCTCGGCGGTGCGACCAACGCTCTTACGAACGATCCTACCACGGTTGTTTTGAATCCTGCTACGCTTACAACGGTAGAAGGCAGTCGAGTGTCGGCCACCGTACTCAAACATGTGCTGGACATCAACTCTGGTCTTGCCGTCTATTCTACCGAGCTTGAATCAGGGGCTACTGTTGCTGCCACGGCTGTTTTCTCGTCGTACGGCAGTTTTGACCGTGCAGATGAACTGGGAACGCGTTTTGGAACCTTCGGTGCGAACGACGTGGCTTTTGGTGTTAGCTATGCCAACGAAATCGACACAATGTTTAGCTATGGTGCGACCGCGAAGTTCTTGTACTCTGGTGTAGCCGACATGGCCTCGACGGCTGTTGCAATCGATGCCGGCTTGCTTGTACGCTTTCCAGCAACCCGAACGAATATCGCCATTAGCGCATCGAACCTCGGTGTTCAGCTTTCCACCTTCGATGGTACATCTGATCGTCTTCCGGTCGACGTTCGAATCGGATTGAATCATCGTCTTCGTGGTCTGCCCCTTCTTGTAAACGTATCACTCAAGCACTTGGCAGACGATGTACCAACACTTGCAGATCGACTCTTGAATTTCTCCGTTGGTGGAGAACTGTATCTCGGCAAGGCTGTGCAGCTCCGATTGGGCTACGATCATGCCTCTCGAAATACAACCGGAGTACCAGTCGCCACTCAACTTACTGGTTTGTCAGGGGGCATCGGTATCAACGTAAAGACCATTGGCATCGACTATGCGCTAAGCACGTTCGGATCGGCTGCGATTCTGCACCGGCTAAGCGTAGGACTTCGCCTCCCGTCGTCGAATGATTGACAGACAAGAAATCGAAACACTCTTGCGGAGTAATCCCTCGGCTGCGCGAATGCGATGCGAGGATATCCTGCAGGATTCTGCGATATCAGCTAAGGACAAGATCTTCGCGCGAATTCGTTTGTCGCGTTCACTCACACTGCTAGGCGCTGTGCGTGAAGGCTCTGCCATGGCCGACCTAGCGTATACTGAAGCTCGGGACCTCGACGAACCACGGCTTACCATACTTGCGTCGAGCGAATGCGGTGTGCAGGCATACTTCCGCGAAGAGTTCTTGCAGTCGCTGCGGTGGCATGAATCCGCGCTTCAGCTGGCTGAATCTGTTGAGCTGTTACCCGGAGAAACAGCGAGACTCTACGTTAACATGGCGAATACGTTAACGCGCCTGAATGCGAATGTCGAGGCAATAGAGTTGTATAGCAAGGCCCTTGACGTGGCGCGCTCTATAGGCGACCAACAGCTGATGGCAATGTTGCTAAGCAACCTCACCGTTGTGATGCGAGTGACGTCTGTTACACCAGACGTGCAAAAGTCCTATCTCGACGAGGCATTGTCAATATTCCGTTCGCTTGGCGACACCGTTGGCGAGGAAAATACGTTGATGTCTCTCGCTATCTGGTATCGTACGATGGGCGAGCCGGAACGCGCTAAAGCGATTTATCGTGATTGTGTTTTCGCGCATAGGCGTAACAACACGAGAGTGCCTCAGGAGATCTTGTTTCACCTAGTTATAACCTGTTATGTACTGAAGCAGGCAGACGAGGCACGTAGCTGGTTCAATGAGCTTCAGAAGGATGTTGATGAGCGAGTTGGATGGGAAGTGGAAGTAGAAGTGGCTATTTGCAGTGGAATGGTAGCTCACTTAGAGGGGCGACTCAACGACTGCATTGAACGCTATGAGAAGGCCTACCAACTCTATATCAACCACAATCACCAGTCTCAGGCCGAAGATGTGTTGGTTCAATTACTTGAGCGACTTGAAGAGGCCGGAGATGATCAGCGCGTGTGCCAGTGTTTTCATCGGCTGAAAGAAGTACGTGCTCAAACGCGCGCACAAGAATCGCAACAGTCGCTAGCTGTGTTGGCGGCGAATCATGAACGTGAAAGCACTCGCCAAACTGCGGAACTCGATCGTATTCGAAATGTTGAGCTCGTAAAAGCACACGAAGATCTCGTGAGGTCCTCGTTTGTGCTGGATCGTCTCGTAGAAAATTGCGCTGTGCGTTTATCGATGCCCCTTGACCTTATTCGTGATGTTCTGACGACGAGAAGAGGGGAGAGTATTTCGAAAGTAGAGCTCGAGGACGTGCAGTCGGTTGTGGAGGTGATGTTGGCTAACGTTGCCGATATCTTGCAAAAGGGAAGCCAGGAGCCGGGACAGGCATCGCTTCAGACTCTTGCGGGTGTTGTAGAGTTTGTGAAGGACGAAGTTCACGCTCGACTTGCGGCGAAGTCGTGGTCGAGTGTTTGGAACGTCGATATTCGTTCTAGCGAGGTCGAATCCGTCCATGCGGCGCGATTTCACTCCATGTTTATGCGAATACTCGATTTGTTCCAGAGCGTATTGATTGGCAGTGCCTCGTTAGAGTTGAACATTTCCACATCATCTACAAGCAGTGTCGAGATTACAGTTGCGGGTCGTGGGACGCTAACAATTGACCCTGTGAGTGTTGACGCAGTTATAGGAGCAAAAAAACGCGTTGACGCGCTCGCCTTACGTACGCTGAGGTCGTTGCGTATGACGTGGTTAGGTGTGGAGTATGCAGTGGAGCGACTTGGTAGCACCGATGTAGAAGCACGCTGTCAGTTTGGAAGACTTGATGTTCGGTTGACGATACCTATGGATGTTCCAGAGTCAAATGTCTGGCCGGAGCCACGGGCAACGTTGGGTTAGGAATGTACGAACGGATGAAGCTAACAGAGAACCATAGCAACCTGGAGCAGCGAATCGCCGACTTTCGATTTCGCTTACGATCGCATGCGGCTGACGTATACCGCGAGGCGAGTGAGCTGCTTTCGAAGCACGGCGACGAGCTCGACGCAATTGCGACGATTGAGATTCAGCTTATTGCGGCTCGCGCGTCGATCAACGTAGGACGCCCCGCCGAAGGGCTAGTGCATGCTGAAACGGCGCTGACACGTTGCAAAGAATACAAGGCAGAGCGCCATTTGTGTCTGGCCTACCTCGAGCAGGGCGTATGTCTGTTTATCATGATGCGATACGTCGATGCTGAAGCAGCGTATCGACGGGGTCTATCCCAAGCCCAACGATATGGAACCATTGAAGACCAGAGCCGATTCCACGTCAACCTAGGCAATCTCTTTAGCAGGTGTGACCGCCATGTAGAGGCGATTTTTGAGTATGAGACGGCGCTGGCGATGACCAAGCAGACAGGTGACGTGCTGACTGAAGCGAAAATTCTCACGAATATTTCGTCGTTCTTTGGAATCATCCTCAACGACTACACCAAGGCAGTCGAGTACTGTAAGCTGGCCATTGATAAGTACACGTCGCTCAACGACGTTATGGGACGAGGGAAGGCGGCTGCAAATATGGGACTCTATCTATCGCGGATAGGAGAGTTCGAAGAGTCGTTGCGTGCACATAAGCAGTCTCTTGCCTGCAAGCTTGTAGGGTCAGACGCGTTTGAGACGGTGTTGTCGTACTACCATGTAGTTGCGTCTCTTGCGTTTTTAGGCAGGTTGGACGATGCACGCAGTCAACTAATGCTAATGAAGCGTTTCATTGGTAGCGAGAATGCAAGAGAACCTGAACTGCGTTACTTTGACTTAGCCGACGGAGTCATTAGGTACTGCAGCGGCCAAGTGCTGGAGGCAATTGAGTTATGGAAGCGAGTTCGTGATTGGATGATGAAGGTGTCGATACCAGAGGATCTACGTATTGTATCGTCGTACCTTGCAGAGGCCTATGAGGGCCTGGAGGAGTATGGTAAAGCTGCCGACATGCTTCGTTTCGTGCATCAGTACGAGGATTCGCTCGCTCAAAAGCGTGCTGCCGACCGACTTGCCTACGTTGCAGCCTCCCATAAACTTGAGCAGGAGCGAGGTGTTGCAGAGATTGAGCGATTAAAGAACGTCGAACTGATGGAGGCCATTCGCCGACGTGAAGAGTTAAACCGAACAAAGGAACGCTACCTTGCATTCATTGCACACGAGCTAAAAGAGCCACTCGCTACAGTTGGCACGCTTGCCTCACTGCTGATTCACGATGATACACTTGCACCTGCCGACAGAGCTGAGTTTGAAACAGCGCTCGAGAACGTTGTTAGAAAGATGTCGTCTCTTGTTGGCTCACTGATGTCGAATCAAACCACCGACGAGCAGCGGAACATCTACGACGTGAACGACGTTTGGACGCGAGCAAGCCGATCGTGGACCAGTCGTTCGGCGGCGAAGGGAATCCGGCTTGAGCTTACCTTCGATAACCATGAGCTTCCTGTAGAGTGTACAGAACAACAGTTGCTAACCATTGTGGATAACATTGTATCGAATGCAATTAAGTACTCTGCCCCCTATAGCGTTGTGACGATTGCCATTGCGCAGGTCCTTGAGGATGGAATGTCATTTGCCGAATTGTCCGTTAAGGACTCTGGACCTGGCATCAATGCCGAAGACCAGAAGCGAATCTTTCAGCCTTGGCAAACGCTGTCATCCAGACCAACGGGTGGGGAATCCTCTACAGGCCTGGGGCTGTATTTCGTAAAGTGCGAAGTTGACGGCCTAGGAGGAGACATCCGATTCGAATCAACGCCTGGGCACGGTACAACATTTGTGGTTCGACTACCCTTGTCCACTGTCTCCAGCGATTCTCGTTCGCAGGCAGCAGCATGACGTATCTCGGATTTCATGCTCGGTTCAGCATGCCTGCATTGGTCGCCGTAGGCGTTCTCGTTGCTCTTGCCCCACTTCCTCCGGCATGGTGGGCATCTGGATCAGTCGTGATTTGCGTGCTATTTGTCATCGTGCTCGCGTTTACGTCGCCATGGGACAATGCCGCGGTGAAGTGGGGAACGTGGGATTTTCCTCCGGATCGCGTTTGGTTCCGGATAGCGTACCTTCCAGTGGAGGAGTATGCCTTCTTTCTCCTGCAAACAGCGATTGTTGCCCTGTTAACAATCGGCCTTGTTTCCTATTCAGGCGGACACCCATACGTTGGCTCTATACATTACAGCGAGGGCGCTGCAGCCGCAACCTACCTTATTGGTTGGTTTGGTGTTGGCACAGTACTTCGCAAACACAGCGCCTTCTCGAAGCGATTTACATATGCTTGGCATCTACTGTATTGGTTCGTTCCCGTCGTTATCGTACAATGGATCATCGCATCGGAGATCTTAGTGCCACATCTTCGTATCGTGGCCGCATCAACGCTCGCTGTCGGAACATACTTCACTGTTGCTGATGTAGTTGCTGTTCGTCATGGCATATGGTTCTTTGATGAACGACAGATTACCGGCACCAAACTCGCATCCGTCTTGCCGTGGGAGGAGGTTGCATTCTTTTACATAACGTCGCTCCTTGTGGCCCAAAGCACGTTACTACTGTTACCACCCTTTCACTCATCGGGATGAGAGGGTTGTAGCCCCCCACAGCCTTCGTTATGAACGAGGCGATCTATCGAGCTGGGCACAACCCGAGTTCGGCTCAACGTACGTCATCACACTTCGCATGGAAATCTTTCACTTCGATCTTCTTTCTGGTTCGTGGTTGGCTGTAGGGGGCGCCGCGATTCTTGCGGCACTCGTTGGATACATTGGGTATCGCCGAACAATGCCGCAGGTGTCCCATCTCATGCGTTGGACGTTAACGATCCTGCGATCGACTGCCATCTTCGTCCTTCTCATTGTTCTTTTTGAACCGGTACTTCGATTCGTTCTTAGTAGCGAGGAACGCCCCAAGGTCGTTGTCCTTATTGATGATTCTCGCTCAAATGGCATGCACGATGTAGGACGCAAGCGTGACGAAGACACGCGCTCGTTAGCCGCGATCGTTGCAAATCACCTTGGAGACAGGGCACAGATTGCCACCTTTCACGGTGCAGTTCGCGAAGTTGATGTGGCGTGGACTCCAGACTCTCTGACCTTTGCTGGACTCCGGACGGATCTAACGTCGGCTATTCGATGGGGCGGCAATCGTTCGGTGGTCGATGGTGCGTCAGCGATAGTGATGCTCACGGACGGCAATCATAACACTGGTGATGGTCCGGTGTATGAGGCGTCGCGGGCTGGTGTACCAATCTACGTGGTAGGTATCGGAGACACTACGCCGCCAAAAGACATTAGCGTTGTAAGCATGATTGCTCCACCGTTTGCCGTTGTTGGCACGCCCTCGCGAATTTCTGCAACGGTGACGTCTGATGGATTTCAAGGCCGATCTGTGCGAATAGAGTTGTTGGAAAACAACCTTGTGATTGCGTCCGCAACAATAGACGAGCTCAGTCGCCGAGATCGCAGAACGATCGACATGGAATGGCTTCCCAAAGCTGAGGGCCTACAGTCGATCGCTATTCGTGCGGTGCCCCTTGACGGAGAGTTTACAACGGCAAATAACCGGATTGCCGAGGGTGTAATGGTGCGATCAAACAAACGACGCTTGGCTGTTATTGCAGGAGCACCAAGTGCCGATGTATCGTTCGTTGTACAGGCACTGCGGGCACGTTCAGAGTACGAAGTCACATCATTCGTTATGCGCCCAGGGGGCGGATTCTATGAGGGTAATCCAACACTGGCTGTGCTAACCGAAGCTGAAGCAATCATAACGATTGGGTTCCCTAGTCAAGGTTGTCCAGCGTCGGTTGTCGACATGGTACAAACGGCCGTCGTGAAGAAGGGACGATCGCTCTTATGGATTGGCGGCCCATCCGTCGACATGACCCTGCTGCGTCGAATCGATGATGCATTACCGTTTATGGTGCTGTCGTCAAGGCAACGCGAGGTGCAAGTAACACTACATCCGCGCGAAGGCGCAGATTCTGACCCTGTGTTGCGGCTACGTGGCGACGCCGATGATGGTAAACGCTGGGCTGACGTTGCTCCGATTTATCGGCCAGAGATGTTTGTACGCCCGGTAGATGGTGCCAGAACTGTGGCAACCATGCGTGTGAACAATGTTGCGATGGACGAGCCGCTGATGGTTGTAAAGGAGGGAACGAACTTCAGGTCATTGGCACTCATAGGCCACGGAATCTATCGATGGAAGCTGCTAAGCAAGGGTATGGCAGATGGCCGCGGTGAGACAAGTGCAGTGGATGTGCTAACTGAGTGGCTAGGCAACTGTGTTCAGTGGTTGGCAGTTAAACCCGAAGAGCGGCGAGTACGAATACGTCCACTGCGCCAACAATACGCAGCAGGCGAACAGGTTGAGCTTTCTGCATCGGTGCGAGATGAAGCCGACCGAGAAGTGAGCGACGCTCTTGTATCAGTTCGCTACATCAGTGCGGCAGGCCAAAAGCAAACAACCATGATTCCATTGGGAGGTGGGCGATACACTGCAAACCTCGGAGCGATACCTCCAGGTACGTATACGTTTGACGGTGAGGCGCAGAAGGGGGGCACGTTGTTAGGTCGTGATAGCGGTCGTTGGACCGTGGGCGACGTTGATGTCGAGTCGCGAGCTACCACGATTGACACACTTACGATAAGCATGATAGCATCTCGGAGTCGTGGCGCATGGAGGATGAGTGACAAGGCCAGAGAATTGCTGTCCTTGCTGGACAACGATGCCCGTTTGGCACCAAGTGCAGTAACACGAACAACCGAGACGGCCTTATGGGCACATCCGCTGCTCCTGATGCTGGCGATTCTGTTGTTGAGTGCAGAGTGGTTCTTGCGTAAGCGCAGTGCTCTTGTATGACGGTGGTGCACTTGCCGGCGGACGTTGCTACAGCCTATACAGAGACGAAGAGTAAAATTCAACAGCGACTGCGGGACTTTGCCGCGGTACCCAAATCTTCGTGGTTCTACGAATTCTGTTTCTGCCTCTGTACCCCTCAGTCGAAGGCAGAACATGCTATGATAGTTGTTGAGGGTTTAACGTCGCGCGACTTTCTTACTTCAGAGTTTGATCCTGTCTATCTCCTTGCAGATAAAAGGCATTACATACGATTCCATAATGTAAAAGCTAGGAGACTGCTTGCCCTACGCCGTCAATGGCCAACGTTAGTCCAGGCAATGGATCGGTTAGATAATGCCAGACAACTGAGAGAACTTCTTGTGGATTCTGTAGATGGATTTGGTCTGAAGGAGGCGAGTCATGTGCTCCGTAACATCGGATATCGTGATTTGGCCATACTTGACCGACACATACTACGTATGCTACTCTACTGTGGAGTCTTGCAAGAGTGTCATAAAGTATCCACACAGTCAGGCTACTTGCAAGTTGAAACACTTGCACTAGATTATTCTAAAAACGTTGGTATACCTCTAGATGAATTGGACTTACTGTTCTGGTTTATGAACACGGGCAAGATTCTTAAGTAAACAACGCAAGTGATTACATACCAAGTTGATAAGACATGTCTCTGATGCTATTTGTGAATAGATAACGTAGACTTACTGAAAAAAGTACTTGACAGGTTGGTCGAACTGATGTAGTTTTGCACCTCGTAAGCATGAATACGTAGCAACAGTTACATCGAGGCAGTCGTGAAGCAACGCACATTGGCAGTCATTGGGGCAATCATCTCTTGCCTCAGCATCGAGGCCTATGCTCAGTCGGCAAGTGAAATCGTACACCTTCCAGATTATCTACCTGTTAGAGAGCTGATTGCGTCGAATCGTGTACGAGCGCAAGTCATGGACAAGCGCACGTTCGAGGATCGGGTGGAGTTTGAGGTTGTGTTGGCTAACGACAAGGGAAAGACCATTGGTGGATATGCACCACCATACGTGCAAGCTGGGCAGGATGTGGTGTCTCTATGGCGCGAGTATGTTCTATCACACTTGAACGTTAGTGCGACGGATGATCGAATCTCGGTAACCGAGGAACGCAGGGCGCAAGACCAGAGCTTTGCCGTTGCCTTTGTCCTCGACCACTCATTGTCGATGACTATGCCGAGAGCGATTCGAATGCAGCGAGCGATTCAACAAGCCATGTCGGTCTTTGAACGGGAAGACTACGTGTCGGTTGTAAAATTCACGAGCAGCGTTAAGACAGAGGTGCCGCTGTCGAACGACAAGGACCGCTATCTAGGATCGTTCAAAGTCAATGGTATCAATTTCCGGGATGACGGTACGGCGATCCACGATGCGGCAATGGCCGGCTTGCGAGAAATCGCAAACGCGCCGACTGCCGCTCGACGCGTACTCATTGTGTTTACCGATGGCGAGGACAATGCATCGACTGCAAAGGTGCAAGAGGTGCAGAAGTATGCACAAGAGGTTAATGCCGCGGTCTTCGCAGTTACATACGGTGTAAGTGAAGATGAAGAGCTAGCGCAGTTGGCCAAGACCACCGGGGGCCGTATTCATCGTTTGCACGACGTATATGACTTTGACCGGGTATTCCTTGGCATATACAACGGCTTGCGACATAGTTATATCGTTCGAGTAGATCATCGCAGTCGCCGTAGTGAGAACGACTTATTTACCGGAGCTGTAGAACCTACGTCGACCGGCTATGGAACGTTATCAGCGGCTGAGCTGCTGCCGATGATTAACATTAGCACTGTGAAAGTCAACGAGCAGCTCACGACGAGTGAAAAGCTGGCCGTTGGAGTCGACCTGGCCTACCTTGAAACGTCCGACCTTCATCCGTCCGAAATTTCTAAGCTTGATGCACTGGCCACGTTGATGATCCAGCGTAGTGACCTTGCATTGGAAATTCTCAACGGTAACGATGAAGATGATGCCGGTGCAAGTATGCGCCGAACGCAAGCGATTCGGGAGTTGCTGGTGCGCAGGGGCGTCGATTCACGCCGAGTGCAAGGCTACGGACAGGGCCGGTCGGCCGAAAGTGGAGTCAACCCAAGCAAGCTATCCTCGTCGTCGGCAACGACGTTTATCTTCAAGAAGATGTAGTGGGGCATGTTAGCGCCGGGAGGCGTAGACCTCCGTTACCCGGCGCTCAAGCTCGTGAGTGGACATTACCACTTGCTCCTGTATACCCTCGGCGACGAGGGTATGCTCGTTTTTGGCCGTGATAGAGCATCGAACTCGTTGCCCGTGTACCGACGTCACCGTTGCAGTAATCACGACCGTCGCCCCGACGGGAGACATGCTTTTATGTCGGAGTTCGATTGCCGATCCCACGGCATTTTCACCGTCGTCGAAGTAGGGCTCTAGGGCCCTTCGTGCGGCAACTTCGGCATGGTATGCCAGCCAGAACGTACTGTACACAGGATGTATCTCTACACCGTCGAGTGTTGCCGTCATGTGCTCGGTGACTACAACGCTTAGTGAGGCTGTCGACCCAAGGAGGTTTTCTTTCATAATCGCGGAAGACCGTAGTTTTGCACTGTGAGTAGCGTTCAACAGCGCGTTAGCGTACATACCTTAGGGTGCAAACTTAACGCCGTCGAGTCGTCGGCCATCCTGCAGACATTTGTTGACGCCGGTTATGCCGTCGTACCGTTTGGCGAAAACGCCGATGTTGTAGTGATCAACACCTGTACGGTAACCGAACAAGCCAATCGTGAAGGGCGGCAGATCATTCGAACCGCCGCTAGAACATCTCCCGCGGCAACCATTGCTGTTACGGGATGCTATGCCCAACTACAGCCACACGATGTGGCTTCGATCTCTGGAGTTTCTGTCGTTGCAGGCACTGCGTCTAAAGCCAATCTTCATGCCCTCGTTGAGGCATCGAAGAACTCGACAACGACGCTCGTCGACGTCGATCCAACTCACGACGATATGGAATATCAGCCAGCAAGGTACGACGCCGACGGTCGTACACGCGCCTTCCTGAAAATTCAGGATGGATGCGACTATGTGTGCACATTCTGTACCATCCCACGGGCGCGAGGCGGGAGTCGGTCGATGGCTTTCCCCGACGTTATCCGTCAGCTCTCCTCCTTTCATCGAGCTGGATTCTCCGAAATCGTCATCACAGGAGTCAACATTGGCGAGTACCGTTCCCCAAGCGGAGAACGCCTGTGGCATGTGCTATCAGCGGCCGCCGAAGTTGCTCCATCGTGTCGCATTCGCCTTGGCAGCATCGAACCAAATACTGTACGGCAGGAGCTTCTCGACGCAGTGTCGCAGAGTCCGAACATTTGTCGGCACTTTCACATTCCACTGCAAAGTGGCTCGAAATCTGTTCTTCACTCCATGCGTCGAAGGTACTCGCCTGATGTGTATGCCAATGTTGTACGCTCGATTCACAACCTGTTCCCATTGGTTGGCTTTGGGATCGACCTTATCGCGGGCTATCCTGGTGAGTCGCACGACGATGTCGAGGAGACTATTACATTTTTAGAATCGCTTCCATGGTCATATCTGCACGTGTTTACGTATTCGGAACGTGCTAACACTCCGGCAGCATCCATGCCGAATACCGTCCCAGTACATATTCGTCGTAGCCGCACAGCTCGCCTTCGTGCACTTAGTGCTCAACGCCGTACAACACATGCTACAGCACATGTCGGCACCGTCGCTACTGTCATCCCCGAATCGTATGATGCTGATAAGGGGCACTGGCAAGGCTGGTCGGATACGTATCAGGCCGTCCGCTTTGCGGCCCCAGCCTCGTATGAACGCCGTCCAACGCTCGTGACCTGCGATTCCGTCGACGACGACGCTGTTGTTGTCGCTTCACGTTGTTAGGAGTACGTCAATGAAAGTTTTTATCGCCGTCGATATGGAAGGCGCAACAGGCGTTGTGCATCACGACCAGCTTATGCCTGATGGACGCGGCTATGCGGCTGCTCAACGTATGCTTACCGCAGATGTGAATGCCGTGATTCGTGGTGTCTTAGATGAAGAGCCGCAGTCCGACATTGTAGTAGGCGAAGGGCATGCCATCATGCGTAACGTGATACTCGACGAAATGCCGCCAGAGGCACGAGTAGTCGTCGGACCGGCAAGGCCTGATAATAAGTCGCTATGTCAACTCGAAGGACTGGACGCGTCATTCGACGTACTGTTCCTCGTTGGCTATCATGCCATGGCAGGTCGCGAGCTTGGACTACTCGCCCATACGTTTGTTGGTAGTGTGGTGAGTACGTTTCGACTTAATGGACGCCCCGTAGGCGAGGTTGAGGTGAATGCTGCAATTGCTGGTGCATTGGGAGTACCACTTGGACTTGTGGTAGGTAATAGCGATGTAGCCGATGAAATGGCCTGCGCCCCAGACGCAGTGTTTGTGGCCACGAAGTCGGTACTTGGGCCCACAGCGGCAATGTGCCTTGTTCCGCAGCGCACCACTACGCTGTTACACGAGGCCGCTTCCGAGGCCATCCGCCGGCACCGCAGCGGAGCGTTCACGCCGTACGTTTCTCGAAGCCCCGTAACGATGAGTGTTACGATGCACAGACGTGAGCAGGCCTCGAGGGCAATGGCTGTTGCGGGCGTGATGCGAACTGACGAGCTGACGATAGAAGTATCAGGTCCGGACGCTGCAACCGTGTTTCGGGTTGTATGGAAGGCACTGTGTACGGCACTGAATGAGCCTCCTGCGTGGTTGCAGTAAGGCTTACAAGCGGCGCTTGAATTCTGCGTATGCTGCAGCGTTAAGCTGGGCAGGTGTAGGCGGGGGAATGTTGTTGGCCTTTAATCGCTCATTGGTTGCATCGATGCGATCTTGTGGCAACGGATGGGTGGAGAGAAGGCGTTCTATTGATGAACCACCTCGGCCACGAACTTTTTCGAAGAAGAAGTTGATAGCACCTGGATACCAGTTGGTTGAACGGAGATATCGAAACGAATAGTCATCGGACTCCAGCTCGTCGGAACGGCTGTTTTTAAGCAGTCCTAGGCCAGCAAAGGCATTTGCAGCCAAGGCAACGTGACGGTCGGGGTTTTGTCCAAGGACCATATCCATCATCACAGACACGCCGAGTTGCTTGGTCATCCGGCTTGTTGAATGTCGGCGTTCGGCATGGGCGATTTCATGTCCCATAACACCAGCAAGCGCCGCTTCGTTATCGAGCATCTTGATAAGACCGGTATAGACATAGATGTATCCACCAGGTGTGCAGAAAGCGTTAATGGTGTTGTCGTCGTTGATGATCTCGGCCTTATAGGCAAACTGGCCGCGGTATCGAACCTCAGGTGACTGGACAAGTTTGTCGATCATCGCCTGCACATAGGCTCGTGCAGAAGCATTGTTCAGGATGGGATATTCCTTGGGATTGGCACGGATCTCTTGGTCGAACTGCGCACCCAATTGCTTGTCTTGGGCAACTGGAAAGATGTTCAGACTTGCGCAAAACACGAGCAGCATAGAGGCAGCTGTTATGCTAACTGCTACGAGGGAGCGTTGAGCAACGGTCTGGATAGAATGGTACGTCATGGTTGTAGTATCGGTATTAGTAGGCCGAAAGAGCGTCGAAAATAGTCGATGGATAGTGAACGCGGTTCAATATAAGTGCATTGGCAGGAGCAAGTGGTCGTTGAACCGACCGCTGCTGTTGAGCAAGTGCATAGCGCAATGCATCTGGCGAGACAGTGCCACGAGCTGCATCAAGGCCTGCTCCAACGATGGCTCGACACATACCATAGACGAAGCGGTTAGCTCGGATTCGAATGAGGAGATCAACGGTATCGGTTTCGATTGCGCAGTGGAGCACAACGCAACGATAGCTTCGGGTATCGGGGTTGTTCTTAGAGAAGGTGGAAAAATCATGATCGCCAACGAAGACACTGAGTGCTTGATTGAGGGCGTTCACGTCGCACGTGCGAGGTAACACGTGACGATAGTGTCGAAGGAACACACTGTCATGCCGTGTGAGCAGATAGACATACTCCCGCCAAAGTGGAGAGTGGCGTGCATGAAAGTCTAGAGGAACATCGGCCACGTCTCGAATGCGTATGTCGAGTGGCAAGTTGGCATTCAGCGCTAGGATAATACGTTGGAGTGGAACGGCATGACCGTCGTGGATATGAACGTGAGCGACTTGAAGACGAGCATGAACGCCACTATCGGTTCGACCAGAGCCAACGACTGAGCAGGTAACACCAAAGACGGCGTGGCAGGCTGCTTCGACGAGTTCCTGGATGGTGGTGCCGTTAGGCTGGCGTTGCCAGCCAGCGTAGTTCGAGCCATCGTATTCGATGGCCAGTGCTATGGCACGCGTTTGAGTGGTAACAGAGGTGGGCGTCATGCGAGGTTAATGTGCAAGTTATGGCGTCACGGGCAGATGACGTGTATCGAACTCGAGCACTATGGTTGAACAACCAACACGTCACGGCCACCACTCATCGCCAAGTGTCCGGCATATCCACCTATGACGTTGTTCAGTACACGAACATCGCGAAGCAGCAGACCCCGCCAATGTGCCTTCGCGTGAACGCGTGCTCGCACAACGAGTGCGGCTTGTCGAAGCTCGCTACCAAAGCGATCGCGGATATGTGGCGGCGCAACACATTGAACAAATCCGGTTTCATCTTCTATCGTCACAAACAGCACGCCATGTGCAGTAGGAGGTGCCTGACGAAGAATCACAATGCCAGCAACCGTAATCTCTGGCAGGGCCGATCCCGGTGCATGTTCGTCGATGGTTAGCCGAAACGCAGTTTCTATCGTGCGTATTTCAAGGTCGTTGAGACTTCGACGGTATAACGTCATAGGATGCACACGCGCCGCGCCATGCGACCTGTAATCATACGCCAAGCGCTCTTGGGCCTTCATCGGAGGTAGCTGCGGAATATCCTCGGCATCTATGAGTGGCATATCAAACAGTGTTTGTTGCGCCCCGTTACCCCGATGATGCCGTCGTGCTACCACACCAAGCTCCCAAAGTGCTGTTCGACTATTCTTCGAAACCTCGTCGAGTGCTCCGCTCAAAGCCAATCCCTGCAATGCATCGTAAGGGGCACCGGAACGAACATAGAGATCTTCGACGGATACGAACGGGCGTTCCGCCCTTGCCCATACGATTGACTGCGCTACGTCGGCAGAACAATGTGATACCGACGTAAGCGGTTTTCGTATCGCCAAACCTCCATCGTTCGTCTGTTCTACTTGATACCGAAGTCCAGACGTTGAAATGCTGGGCAATAGCATCGGAACCCCGCATCGTCGAGCTTCTTCTTCGAGCGTCATCAGGTTATAAAAGCCCGGCCTATGCTGCATGAATGCAGCAAGGTAGGCAGCAGGATGGTAGTGCTTTAGCCAAGCGCTATGGTAGACGATACGTGCAAACGCTGCAGCATGAGATCGACAGAATCCGTATCCAACGAAGTGTGATACCTTCTCGTAAACCATGTTAGCATCGGCATGGGCTACGCCACGTGCCATGGCTCCATTAATGAAGCGCTCGCGCATTGCTTCCATTGCTTCGCGGTCGCGGTTTTTCGATACAAGCACACGAAAGTCATCGGCCTCGTCGAGAGGCATGCCTGCAAACCGATGTGCAATCTCAAGCACCTGCTCTTGAAACAAGATGATGCCCAGGGTGTCGCCCAAGAGTTCTTCCAAATGTGGATGCAAGTGCACAACCTCTTCGAGGCCTCTGCGACGGCGCACGTAGGGGTGGACCATGCCCCCTTGTAATGGACCAGGACGAAAGAGCGCAACTTCGGTGATGAGGTCGGCAAAACACTCCGGTTGATGTTGGGCAAGCAGGTGCATTTGGCCTTGCGACTCGATTTGGAACACGCCGAGAGTGCGACCCTGGCGCATCATGGCATAGACGTTCTCATCATCAAGAGGTACTGCATCAAGATCAATATGTTCACCCGTCGAGAGCTCGATATTCTCAAGGGTCTCGCTTATACATGCTAGCATTCGTAGCCCAAGCACATCGAACTTCACCAGTCCCATGGCCTCGACGTCGTCCTTATCAAACTGCACCACCGTTACACCGTTAGCCGACATTTGCACGGGCGTACGTTCCCATAGGGGGCGTTGCGACAATATCATGCCACCGGAGTGTTGGCCTAGGTGACGCGGTGCCCCTTCTATGTGTTCAACGAGGGTGAGGAGGGTTTCGAGCAGTGGTGCTTGGCCAACCACTTCGGCCATAGCTTGGGCATACTTCCTAACGGGGTGATTACTATAGCCAGGCACACTTTTGCTAAGGCGAATAGCTACGTCGTGTGGCCAGCCCAGTGCCTTGGCGGCATCGCGCACAGCCATACGCAGGCGATAGGTGATAAGCGTTGCCGTCATAGCCGTATGATCATGCCCAAATCGTTGTTCCATCCAGGAAATGATTTCAGCGCGTCGATCGGAGTCAAAGTCGACATCAATGTCGGGCGTTCCTTTACGGCCTTTATGCAGGAAGCGTTCGAACAGTAGATTGTGTTGAATTGGGCAAACTCCGGTGATGCCCAGCAGGTAGGCCACGATGGAGTTAGCGGCCGAGCCGCGACCGGACGTGCGGATACGACGCCGGCGGGCTTCAAGAATCACTTCATGTACAACAAGGAAGAAATCTGCTAGGCCAAGATCGCTAATAACGTCTAGCTCGTGATTGAGCTGTTGTTGTGCCGTTTCTTTGATATCTGTTGCACCATACTTGACTGGAAAAGCATCGTGGCATAACGAGCGCAATCGTTCCGTGGGGGTATCGTTCGGTGCCAACCGAGCTTTCGGCGGCTCGACTTCGGCACGTAGCACCGTTACAGAGCATTGAGCAGCCAACGTTGCCACATTGTGGAATGCATCCTGATAAGGTATCCGTCGCTGGAGTTCTTCGAGGCGGCGCAGGCAGCGAGTGTCATTGACTGGGCGTTCGTCGTGATGGTCGAACACGTTAATGCCAAGCCGTATACAGGTCATTGCATCATAGACAGCATAGTCATCGGCAATGGCATGGCGAACGTCGCAGCCCACAATGGTAGGGATAGAAAGTTGTGAAGCGGCAGCATGGAGGCGTTCGATGGTGGCACGCCATCCTGGACGGTCGTAGTCGTTAAGTTCTACAAAGAGCTGTCCAGTGGCATGCGAGCGAAGTGTATCGAGCCAAAGGTGCAGATCGGCATTGCGCCGTTCTTCGGCGAGTATTGTGGCACGGCCTTCACGTCCTGCTGTGAGGATTGCAACTGATGGATCGAGCGTTGTGAGCGCCATAAGATCAGCGTGGGGATTCAACCTATTGGCGCCATGCATAGCTGTAAGCAGCCGACAGAGCGAGGCATAGCCCTCTTGTTTGGTAGCTACAAGCACAAGGTGAGCTCCATCGATACAGACTTCGGCACCAATGATGGGCTGAAGGTTATGCTGCAAGCAGGCACGTTCTGATTCAACGGCACCGTAGGTGCCGTGTAGGTCGGTAATGGCTAACGCGCCGTGGCCGCAGGCCGCGGCGCGCTGGGCCAGCGTAGCTGGAGCCGATGCCCCTTGCAGGAAGGAGTAGTACGAGCGAGTGTGAAGTGAGCCGAACATTGGGCGTTAGTCGGCGATACGGGAGAGCATCCAGCGTTGATCTGTGGAGTAGATTTCCATGACGGCTGCATTCGTGCGAACAAGCAGGTAGCGGCGCGTTTCATCGCGAGTCCACCACTGACGGCGCGAGGACCACGAGTCTAGAACATCGGTAACATGATGTGAAGTGTGGCGCCATACCAAGTGCTGCGGGATTCCATTTGGTGGAGATACATCAATGGGTTCATGAATCAGGCGCATTGGTGAACGTCCATGGAATGATTGAGTGCGACATCTCGGGCAGGTATGCGTTGGGGGTGTGAAGATCGACGCGACGCAGAGCTTGTGGGAAGCGGCGAGCAAGGATACGAGCGACGTCAAGCGCTGAGGGTGAAGGAGCAAAGAGATCGAGTTGGGCAGGGGCGGGAAGGTGAAGATGGCGTAATGTAATGGCAAGCGACGTACAAAAGCGCTGAGGAGCAATAACGTCGCGCAGCAGGATATTGGCCACACTGTGCAGATGTTGATGATCGTTTGTGGGAGACTTGAGCAGGCGACTAGCTCGAATGGTAACGGGCTGGCCTCTCTCGGTAACGCGCAACTCCAGCATACCGCACACACGGCCTTCGAGCGCGTTGGTGGCTACCTCGACGGTGTGATGTAGTGCTTGCTGTAAGGCACCGGGCTCACGCTGTGCCGGATCGAGATAGGTTACATAGTCGACCACAGGCGGTGGCTGATAGAACGGAATAGGGGAGTGATCGCCAATACTGGCGAGCAGACTATGAATTGCTAAGCCATCGCTACCGAACTGTGCTTCGAGATGCCGCCGTGTAAGTTGCTGAAGCTGCGCTAACGTGCGCAGACCGAACAGGTGCAGACGTTCGATAGTGTGAGAACCGACGTTGAGATAGGCAAGAAGATCAACAGACCAATCGGCAAGCATAGCTGCAAGTGTGTCGTTGCCCACAATGCGTAGCGAGCCAACACCAGTACGGAGCGCAGCAAGGAAGGCAGCAGTTCGGGTGGGCCCAATACCTGCACGACCATTGAGCTCGACTGCTACATCGAGTAGAGGCTGATGATGATGGACATCAACAAAGGCGATACCATGGCCAGCGTCGGCTACGTAAGGACTTAGCATATGGCAGCGCTCTAAGACCATAGCCCACGCTGCAAGCTCTACATGAGGTTCACGTTCAACGAATATGGCTTCGGGAAACAGTGCCATAGCTCGATGCTGAGCTTCGCCGATGCGCAGGCCACGTTGCGCCAAGCACAACGTACGGGCAACGATGCGCTGGCGTGCAACAACACCAACGGATTGGTTGCGATGGCGCATCATGCGTAAAGCCGCAGCAGGAAAGTCGTCGATAATGACGCAACCTATCATGACTCGCTTACAATTGCTTGATACATGAACGAACAACACCTACAATCACAAAGTCCATATCGGCTGTGATGGGGATGTCCTTGTGCCGTCTGTTTTCAGCTCGAAGGTAGGGGGCTTCGTCGACAACGAGATAGCGCTTCACGGTAAGCTCGCCAAATACCTTTGCAATAACGATTTGGCCGGCCTTGGGCTGTAGTGAACAGTCAACAATGAGCATATCGCCGTCGGCGATACCGGCGTCGGACATCGAATCGCCAACCACACGAATGAAGTAGGTACTCTCTGGATGCTCTAAAAGCATGGTAGCAAGGTCGACCTCACTATCGATAGCATCATCGGCCGTTACAGGACTACCTGCGCTAACTCCTAGTGCTAACAACGGGATACGTATGCCAGCGCTACGGTCCGAGGGGCGTGCTCCACGCACAACCACTGCTGCCTCTGTTGGTGCCCCGCTACCGGTAAGCAGCCACGGAACGGAAATGGAGTGTTCACGGGCCAGCTTTGCCAGCACGGTGTGGGGCACACTGGTGCGCCCTGCTTCCCAGGAATACACGGTAACGCTGCGGACGCCTACATAGGCGGCATAATCGGCAACCGACATGCGCAGGACGTCTTCGCGCATTGCGCGATGACGCGCCCCAAGTTCGACTTTGTTCATGATCAACCACTATACGTTTTGTAGAAGTGCAATTCTACGAAACGTAGAGGACGTGTGCAAATGAGTCGCTACACTGCGTAGGGGAACATCGGCTAGTACCCTCGCTCCTCGATTATAGCAAGGAGGCGATCAAAGAGGACATTGTAGGGGATCAACTCATTCATGCTAATGGGCGTACCCACGGTTACAGGCATGGCCAGTTCATCGAGCAAACGGCGGTACTGCTTGCGAAACTTCGGCACATCAAACGAACAGTTGGCTAACGCGGTAAAAGCTCTGATAACAAGCTGGTCGCGGGCAAAAGAGCTATGTCGGATATAACGATGCTGATACACTCGTAAATGCTCTAATCTTGACGACACATCATCATAAAGTCCATGTACGGTTGAGTAGCACAAACCAAAGACGTGAATCATAAAGTTCTGATTCTGCTTCTCTTTGGCAATCAAATACACGGAATTAGTAAAATGAGCATACCGGAAAGGTTTATCCGTAAAAGAAGCGTCAGAATGTATATCTAGTTGATGGAGTAGATACAGATAAGAGTGAAAGAGACGCCAAATCTGCTTCTGGTACTCAAATAGCGAAGCGAAATAAGTCGAAGATGTGAGACGTGCATATAAGTCGGGGTCTTCGCCAAAGATAGTGGAGAAGTTAGTAGTTTGACGGATGAAAGATACCGAACTTTATCAGACGTTGTTTGGCCTGCAAGCGCCTTGGCGTGTATCAGAGGTACGAGTTGATCACGGCAGTCATACAGTTATCG
>VFQQ010000475.1_pt1 | contig 78707 bp, 60 predicted proteins | sample 3512341 | NCBI WGS metagenome assembly VFQQ01 (sample SAMN10412373, study PRJNA504923) | tailings metagenome | isolation source: Relicate 2 Philex TSF1 revegetated site | place: Philippines: Tuba, Benguet | collected 2017-08-29
CGCTCGACCGGGGCTTCCTTCGCTCCGCTTCGTCCAGCCCCGGCCACCCAGCCGACTATACCCACAGTGTTAGCCGAGGCGGACTACTACGTTACTGTGGAGGGATGTGTTATCGCATCACCAGTAAGCGGCACGGTGGTAGACCGTATCGGCGGTTGCATCGAAGTAATAGGTAGCTCCACCTCCATCATTCTCGATCGGGCTGTGGAACTCGATTGGATCCTTGAGTGCTGGCCACTGGAGGTCAGCAAACACGTGGCCGATGGAATCGACAGAAACCGGTTCACCGTCGTGAAGTTGATCGCGCGCTATCGCCGAGTGTTGACCGTATTTTTCCCAGTTCGCATCGAGATACGACAGCAGGTCCGCTTTCGAGATCGAGTATTTCGCACAGTGGCCGTCCGGGAACTTCTTCAGGCTGATGTTTCTGGCTTTTGCGGGGAGATAGCGTGCGACACGAAAGTCATTTACTTCCGAGACTGAATTGTATTGGAATGTCCCGAAACGCTGAGAGTCGATAATCGCCATGATTCCCATGCAGGAAGGAATCAAGGCAAGGCACCCAAATGCCAGGGATATCCCAAGCATCTTGCCGCGTTTCCATTTCACGATTGGCGCGAGTGCCGTCAACAAAGCAACCAACGCAATGAGCAGCGTGATCGTGATCTGGAGGGGGAGAACGAGCGGCCAGAGCATGTGACGGTCTTTGGGCGATAACTGGTTCTTCGAAGCAAGGTAGGCTGGGTCTTGTCCTACGGACGTGAACTCAGCGGCGCGTGGCAACCACAAACAGGCGTTGCATCGGGAAGATCGTGATGCCGTTCTGCGGCGGGTGGTTCGGGCTGGCGTTTCTTGCCGGGCGTGAGGGGCGTTGCCGGCTGACCGTGGAGCAGCGGATTGCCGAACACGGTCTGACGGTCTCCCTGTGCGGTCATCCAGGCATCGAGTTCAGCCCGCAGGCCTGCCAGGCGCTCGGCGTGGGCCGGGTCGTTGGCCAGGTTGTGCTGTTCCGCGGGGTCGCTGGTCAGGTCGAAGAGTTCCTCGGCCGGGCGTTCGCGATAGCGTTTGAGGATGGCCGCGGCCGCCGGATCGTTCTCCGCCGCCGTGAGCCAGCTGGTCCAGTAGGCGATTCCGCTGGGTCCGGTGGACCGCGAGATATGCGTGTGGTGCTGAAACTCGGGATGCAGGTTGCGGATGTACTTCCAGTCGCGCGTCCGCACGCTGCGGATCGGATAGACGTTGAAGTCGTTGTCGCCGCTGTGGGTGGTGAAGATGCGGTCGCGATGAGTCGTCGCGGCGCCTTTCAGCACTCCTGCGAACGACTGGCCGTCGAGGCCCTCTGGAACGTCTCCTCCCGCGAGTTCAATGAAGGTGGGGAGCAGATCAGGCCAGCTGATCATGGCATCGCTGGTCGACCCGGGCTTCAGCACGCCGGGCCACACCGCGATGAGCGGCACCCGCGTGCCGACGTCGTACAGATTCCACTTCATGAATGGCCACTGGGCTCCGTGGTCGGAGGTGTACAGAAAGAGCGTTTCGCCGGCGACGTGCTGCTGCACCATGCGGCGGACGTCGCCCAGCAGTTCGTCGGCACGCGTGACGTCGGTGAGGTAGCCCGCCCGCTGTTCGCGCGTGGCGGGGGTGTCGATATGGATGGCCGGCACCTGCACGCTGGCCGGTTCGTAGGCGCGGTTCGCACTCCAGGGGACATGCGGGTGACGGGTGCCCACAAACAGGCACAGCGGCTTTGACGGAGTCCGCTGGCGGAGGAATTTTTCGACGGCCGACGCTTCGGAGAACCCCTGGTTCGGCCCCTCCACGAAGTCGAATCCGTGGTCTTTCGCGTAGTCGGCATGCGCCACCTTGCCGATCGCCGCCACTTCGTATCCCAAACTGTGCAGCACTGGCGGCAACGAGGCGACATCCGGCCGTTTCGCTTTGTGGTTCGGCTCGGCGCCGTTCCGGGCGGGCCACAGACCGGTCAACAGGGCCGTGCGACTCGGACCGCACGCCGGCGACGCCACGAACGCGTGCGAAAACGTCAGGCCGTCCCGGGCGAGTGCGGCCAGATGCGGAGTCCGCACTTCGCGCGACCCGTACGGTTCGCAATCGGCCTGGCTATGGTCGTCTGCAATGAACACCACGATGTTCAGCAGTCTGGCGGAAGGCTCGGCCGCCATGGCCGACGCGGCCGGAAGGAACCAGAGGGCAAGCCACGCAATCGATCGGGACATGGGCGCTCAGTCCTGTTCCATAAAAAGACAACCGTCGAACGCCGGCGTGCTTCCCCGCACGAGCGGACCGACGACCGAATTCGCGTCGCCGCTTTCGGCCCGGGATGGGCGGGGCGCTTCGTCCCCCCTCCCCCCTCCCCCCTCCGCCAGGCCGCCGCTGCGCATCGGCACCATTCGGGCTGCAATCTACCGAACCTTTGCCGCCAGCGTGTATCGTTCCTGCATTCCGCCGCGCCGCATCCCGCCCCGGCGGGGCATTATCGCCACCGATTCGATCGCCCCTGACACACCCCGGTCTGCATGAAAGCCCTTGTCAAAAAGCACGCCCAGCCGGGCCTCTGGCTGGAAGAGGTTCCGGAACCGACCGTCGGCATTAACGACTGCCTCATTCGCGTCGACCGCACGGGTATCTGCGGGACGGACGTCCACATTTACAACTGGGACGCCTGGGCCCAGAAAACGATCCCCGTGCCGATGGTTGTGGGGCATGAGTTCGTCGGGGAAATCATCGAAGTCGGTTCGAACGTGCACGATTTCTTTCCCGGCGAAATTGTCAGCGGCGAAGGGCACGTCGTCTGCGGCCATTGCCGCAACTGCCTCGCCGGCCGCCGGCATCTGTGCGCCGACACGAAAGGGATCGGGGTCAACCGGCCGGGGGCCTTCGCCGAATACATTTCCGTGCCGATGACGAATGTGTGGCATCATGCGCCGGGCATCGACCTCGATGTGGCGTCGATTTTCGATCCGTTCGGCAACGCCGTGCACACGGCCCTGTCGTTCGACCTGCTCGGTGAAGACATCCTGATCACCGGCGCCGGTCCGATCGGCTGCATGGCCGCCGCGATCTGCCAGTATGCCGGAGCGAGATACGTCGTCGTCACCGATGTGAACCCGTGGCGGCTCGAACTGGCCAGCAAAATGGGGGCCACGCGGGTGGTCGACGTCCGCACGGAAAAGCTGGCCGAGGTTCAGAAGGAACTGGGCATGAAGGAGGGCTTCGATGTCGGGCTGGAGATGTCGGGCAACCCGGCCGCCTTCCGCGACATGCTGGCCAACATGGCGCATGGCGGAAAGATCTCCATGCTCGGCATTCCCGAGAAGGAAGTCGCGATCGACTGGAACACCGTGATTTTCAACATGCTGACGATCAAGGGCATCTACGGCCGCGAAATGTACGAGACGTGGTACAAGATGACCGTGATGCTGCAGGGGGGGCTGAACATTTCCCCCGTCATCACCCACCGCTTCCACGCCCGCGACTACGAGCAGGGCTTTGAAGTGATGCGCTCCGGCCAGTCGGGGAAAGTCATTCTCGACTGGAAGAACTTCTGAAGCGGTGCGGCCCCGGGTTGGCCACAGCCGCGCACAGTTGGGCAAGGCGCTATGCCAGCCTGGCGATGAACGTTGCCTTCCCGGCCTCGAGCGCCCCGGCGAGCTTCGACGGATCCTTCCCTCCGGCTTCCGCCAGGTCCGGCCGTCCCCCGCCGCCGCCGCCCACGAGCTTTGCGGCGGCCTTGACGGCGTCGCCAGCGTGCAGCTTCTTGCCGGCCAGTTCCTTCGAGACTGCGGCAATCAGGGCGACTTTGCCTTCGTCCACAAGGCCAAGCAGGATCGCCACCTGGTCCTTGCCGGCCCGCAGATGGTCGATCAGTTCCTTGAGCGCTTCCCGGGGCACGCCCGTGATCTCGCGGGCGATCACCTTCACGCCGCCGACCATTTCGGCCTCTGCGAGGATGCCTTTCGCGAGGTCGGCGATGGAGGCCATCGTATGCTTCGAGAGCTCGCGCTTCGCGGCCTGCAGTTCTTCCTGAAGCGCCGCAATCTTTCTGGGGAGTTCCTGGACCGTTCCCGCCCGCAACAGCACGGCCGATTCGCGGAGGAGTTCATCGGCTTCGCGGATATGAGCCAGGGCCTTCTGCCCCGTCAGGCAGGAGATGCGGCGCACCCCTTTGGCGACTGGCTCCTCGGAAATCAGCCGCAACAGTCCGACCTGCCCGGTATTGGCGAGATGGGTGCCGCCGCAGAGTTCGACGCTGAAATCGCCCATCGAGACCATGCGGACGCGATCGGGATACTTTTCGCCGAAGAGCATCATCGCGCCGCGCTGCCTGGCGGTTTCCTGATCGGTGACCTCAGTCACGACGGGGGCGCCTTCGGCGATGCGGGAGTTGATGATGTCTTCGATCTGCCTGCGTTCTTCCTCAGTGACGGGCTTCGAGTGGGCGAAGTCGAAGCGGAGCACATCGTTTTCAACCTTCGAGCCCCGCTGCAGGGCGCTGGAGCCGATGACCTTGTGCAGTGCATGGTGCAGAAGGTGCGTGGCCGAATGGGCCCGGCGGATGCCGGCGCGGCGGCTGGCGTCGATTTTCGCGCTGGCCGGTTCGCCCAGCGTGATCTTTCCTTTGACCAGCTTGCCGATGTGGATGATGAGGTCTGCGTTGCGGACCGTTTCCTCGACGTGGAACTCAAAGTGTTCCCCGGTGATGAAGCCTGAGTCGCCGACCTGTCCGCCGGCCTCGCCGTAGAACGGGGTCTGATCGAGAAGCAGGCCAATCTGGCCGTGGTAGTTCGTGTGCTCCATGAACTCCTTGTTGACGATGATGCCGACGACCTTGCCTTCGGCCTCGCAATGGTCGTAGCCGAGGAAGTTCGTGGAGCCGTGGTTCTTGCGGACGCGGTCGAGCGGGCCTTCGGCCATCACGCTGTCGAGAAACGCGCCGGAGCCCGATTTCTCTTCGTGATCTTTCACCATCGCGTCGAACTTGTCGCGATCGACGGTCAACCCGCTGCGGGCGGCCATCTGGACGGTGAGGTCCATGAGGAAGCCGTCCTGCGAGTGGAGCGCGAAGGCGTCTTCACCCGATACGACGCCGCCGGATGACTTCGCCTTCTCGACCACCCTGTTCCATTTCGACAATCCGCGTTCGATTGTGCCGAGGAACTGTTCCTCTTCCTCTTTAACGATGTTGGCAACGGCAGTGACGGACTGCTGGACGTCCGGATAAGGCCGCTTCATCAACTCAGCGACGACCGGGACGAGCTGATAGAGGAACGGCGCCTCCTTGCCAAGCAGAAAGCCCTCGAGCATGGCCCGGCGGAGGAGCTGGCGGACGATGTAGCCCTGCTTGGCGTTGTCGGGGACGACGCCTTCATGGGCGCACATCGTGACGCAGCGGATGTGGTCGGCGATGCGGCGGAGAGCGCGGCCTTCGGCGGCTTCGTAGCTGTACTTTTTCCCGATCGCTTCGCCGGCGGCGATGCACAGCGGCTTGATGCTGTCGATTTCGAAGTTCGAGAGCACGCCCTGCAGCGTCGAGGCGCAGCGCTCGAGGCCCATGCCGGTGTCGATGTTCTTCTTCGGCAGCGGCTGGAGGTTGTTGGGCGGATTGCCGACGCGGTTGAACTGCGTGAAGACGAGGTTCCAGATTTCGACCGACTTCGTCTGGCCCGGAGGGGTGTAATAAATTTCGGAACAGGGACCGCAGACGCCGTCCGGTCCGTTCGTCGGCGAGCCGGCCGGCCAGAAGTTTTCGTATTCGTCCTGTCGCGAAATGCGTTCGGGAGAGAGGCCGATGTCGGTGGCCCAGATGCCGGCGGCTTCGTCGTCGTCGAGGTAGACGGTGACGTTCAGCCGATCGGCGTCGAGGCCCAGCCACTGCTTTGCGGTCAGGAACTCCCAGGCCCAGTTGATGGCTTCTCGTTTGAAGTAATCGCCGAACGAGAAGTTGCCCAGCATTTCGAAGAAGGTGTGGTGGTAGGCGGTGACTCCGACGTTGTCGATATCGCCGGTGCGGATGCACTTCTGGCAGGTGGTGGCCTTCGTGAATTCGAGCGGGCCGATGCCGAGGAACTGGTTCTTGAACTGGTTCATCCCGGCAGGGGTGAACAGCACGGTCGGATCGTCTTTGGGGACGAGCACGTCGCTGGGGCGGCGGACGCAGCCTTTGGACTCGAAGAAAGACAGGTACGCGTCGCGCAGGTCGTCAGTTTTCATGATCGAGCGAGATGAGCCGGGCGGCTGCCAGGCGAGCGGCCGGCCTCAGCCGGCTTGGGGATACGTCGGGGAACGGAAGCCCGGAGTGTAGTGAAGCGGCGCAGCGGAGTCAGCGACCGGCCGCCTCGCTGAGGAGCATCGAGTCGTTTTCACTCAGGAAGCGGGCGAGTCGGCGCTGGAGTTGGTCGATGTTCGCAAGCTGACACTCCCAGACCGTCAGCACAGACCACCCCAACCGGTTCAGTTGCCTTCGGGCGGCGCGGTCCCGTCGCTGGTTCCTGTCGAGCTTCGCCTGCCAATAGCTTCGATTTCTGACGGGGATGCGACAGCGCCCGCAGGAGTGCATGTGCCAGAAGCATCCGCTGACGAAAATCACTTTGCGGGCAGCTGGGAAGACGAGGTCAGGCGTTCCCGGCAGCGATGCCTGATGGAGTCTGTAGCGATAACCCATGCTGTGCACGGCCCGGCGTACGATCATTTCCGGCCGAGTGTTTCTGGACTTGACCAGCGACATGATCCTGGATCGCTGCTCGGGCGAAAACGGGTCGATGCCATTCATGTCAGATCGATGGCCAGCCCCGCAACGCCGATGGAGCGCATCCGGCGGTTGTAGATGTCAATCAAGCTTCGGATGTTCTGATGTTTTCCGGCGCTCGCGAACGCGCCCAACTCGGTGATGTTCTGGCCGACGAAGGCATCAATTGCGGCAACTACTGTTCGGGCTGCAATCGCAACTCCGAGCGTGGAGATCTCTTTTCGCCATGACTCAACCCGCTGATGACGAGTCAGGATCCAGACTTCGCGGCCATTGGTTTCGACAGCTTCGAAAATCTGCTCCAGGTGTTTCTCGTCGGGATACCCCAGAGCGACTTCGATGACGCAGTCGCCAACCTCGAAGTCACCGAGCCCTTCGCCGCAGTCTCGCGCGGGGTGGCGGTCTGCCAGGTTGGCGGCGTGCGCGGCCACATCCGTTCCCAGTCGAAGTTCGAGTTTCGCTCCCACGAGGTACTGAGCGACATCTCCGCCTTTCCCTTTCTCGTCGGCCTGATCGATCAATTCCCGGATCACGCCCTCCGCACTTCGGCCGCGGAGTTTCACCCGCAGCGGCTGGGAGTGCATGTAGGAATTCAAGGCGGCCGCGATTTCGGACTGTGCACTGGAGATCAGGGATTCCCGTCGAGCAGCGTCTTCAAACTGCTGTTCCCTCAACACGTCCAGCAGTGCCTGCCCCCATGCCGTCAGGTGCGACGAGCGTCTTCCATGAGTGCTGTTGACTGGATCGAGCTGCAACCGGTCGTGCGCAGCCTTTCCATAGGTCTCATGCGATCGAAGCCCCGAGCTTCCTTCACTTGCAAAATGATCGCCAAGCGTCAGCGACGGATGTTCTCGCAACCGCTCAAGAAGTGCGAGCACGGATTGCAGTCGCGCAGGAACAAGACGCCCGCTCTTTCGCATATGGGTTTGAATGAATTCGTCGAGCATACGCGTTCAACTGTTCGACGCACCGACGCCGGTTCCACACAGATGGGGATTGAGGTAATGCTCGGCAATCCAGCTGACAGCCGGCACGCAAACGGCATCGCCAAAGCCGAACAACGCCTGGTTCAAGGGCACATTGATCTGATAGTTGTCTGGAACGCCCTGCAACCTCGCGCATTCTCTGGCCGAGAGCAACCGCACATGACGCTGGCCAAAGCCGGCCTTGAACAGAATTTGCCGTCCACTGCCGCCGCGCGGCGTGCGGAGACATCCTGCGATTCCGTCAGTTCGCAACTCCGCCATGCTGCGCCCGTGGCGAACTCGCCTGAACGCGGTGGCATAACTCCAATGGCTGCCAGAAATCATATCGCTGGCTGAAACTGCATGTCGCGGACTTAGCTGACTCATGAAATAGTCGACACGCTCAGCCGCCCACCAGAGCGGGTCTTCCGGGTCGAGGTCTTCCACGATGTCGCTCAAACGCCTTGTCGACACAGGGACTGGTGGAAGTTTCACCAGGTCCCAGCCAATTTCAGAATGGGAATTGATGAAATCGACCAAGGCCTTAGGACGCACATCGCTGACCAGCGCCATTTCCTGGCGTCTCGCCTGAGTTGACTTCTTTGCGACAAGAAACAATCGCGCGCGACTCTGCGGAGTCCAGTTTCTGGCGTTGAGAATGAACGCGTCCACGAAGTAGCCGCAGGCATTCAACGCCAGAAGTGCGGTTTCCAGATCCTTCCCGCCCCGACTCAGCAGGAATCCCACCACATTCTCAATCAGCAGCAACTCCGGCGCTTCGTCGCCTAAGTCGCGAACAATTCTGATCAACCCCCAGAACGCCGAGGACTCCTTGCCGTCAAGGCCGTCCCACCGGCCGGCAATCGAGAGGTCATTGCAGGGAAAAGACGCCGTGAACAGATCGCAGCGTGGCAGATCGCGAGCGTTCAGCTCATGAATGTCGCCGACCACCAGGTGACCATCGCCGACGAAATTCGCTTCGTACATCTCCGCCTTCGCCGGATCGATGTCATTGGCGAACGCCACTTGCCAGCCATGCTTCTCCAGCGCCAGTCGTACGAGCCCGATCCCCGCGAAGAACTCTGCCGCCCTGAAGCCCGCGCCGCACGGGGCACTCAGGGCTTCACTGCGAGACGGCCCCAGCTCCGAATTGACTCGACGCAATTTTGCGATGCTTCGTCGAGGATCATGCTTCGGCCGATGGGTACGCACGTTCACCACACTACCGACTTGGCCGCGCGCGATCCAGCCTGCAGCACTCTCAGCGAGAACAATCGATAGCCCGAACCAGGGTGAAATTCATGCAACTCACTCCGCGTCGGCGGCCGGCTCGGGTTCGGCTTCGGGGGCCGGCGCGCTGGCTGAGGCGGCGGTGATGAGTTCCTTGATCGGCTGGATGAAGTACATCTTCTTGCCCTTGGAACGGAGTTGTTCGAGGCGTTCCTCGGCGGCGGCGCGCTGATCGTACGGGAAGCGGGCCTCTTCCTTCATCGTGCCGCTGAACACGCCCCAGATCAGCCGCTTGCGCTCGGGGGCCTTCGTCTTTTTCCGGGCCGGGGCCTTCTTGGCGGTCGTGGCCTTCGTTTTCTTCGCTGCGGCCGGACGCGAATCGGCGGCCTCTGCTTCACGGCGCTTGGCGAGACGGCTGGAAACTTTGCGTGCCATGGAAATTCCTGTAACTGGGCGCTGGCGGCTCGAACATCGCGAAAACGCCAACGCCGGCGGGTTCAATCAAGCCCCATAAGGTAACGCCTTCTGGGGAAATGTCATTCGATCGGGCGGCCGTGCGAATCGGCCCCCCGGATTCATTCCGATTCTGTTCGCCATTCGGTGGAACCAACATGCTGTCGGTTCGGCAGGGGCGAACCGCCTGTACCGCCAGTGTCTCGCATTCGACGGCCGTCATGCGGCCGCTCGATCTGGCCGGCGCCGGGCGTGGCTTCACGCCGGCAGTTCGGCACGCAGCTTCCGCTTCCGCTCGTTCTCCGTGAGCCACACTTTGCGCATCCGGATGGCGTCGGGCGTGACTTCCACGTACTCATCCCACTCGATGTATTCGAGGGCGATTTCGAGGGTCATATCGCGCGGCGGACGCAGAATGATGTTCTCATCCGATCCCGAAGCCCGCATGTTGGTCAGCTTCTTTTCGCGAATCGGGTTCACAACCAGGTCGTTCTCGCGCGAGTTTTCGCCGACGATCAGCCCTTCGTAAACCTCGTCGCCGGGAGCCACGAACAGGTCGGCCCGGTCCTGCAGTTTGGCGAGGGCGAAGGCCGTCACGCGACCGGTGTCCTGTGAGATGTACACGCCGTTTTTGCGGTGCGGCACTTCCCCCTCCTGCGGTTTGTAGGCGTCAAACCGGTGGTGCATCACCGCCTCGCCTCGCGTGGCGTTCAGGAGGCGGGTCTTCAGGCCGATCAACCCCCGGGCGGGGATGTTGAACTCGAGGTGCGAGTTGTCGCCGTTGCCGGCCGACATTTCCGTCAGCTTGCCGCGGCGGACCGACACCTGTTCGATCACGGCGCCGACCGAAGCGGTGGGCACATCGACTTCGAGGATTTCGAACGGCTCATGCCAGACGCCATCGATCCGCTTGCGGATGACTTCGGGCTTGCCGACCGACAGCTCATACCCTTCCCGCCGCATGGTCTCGATCAGCACCGACAGGTGCAGCAGGCCGCGACCCGACACCTTGAAGCACTCCTTGTTTTCCGTCTCGTCGATCCGCATGGCGACGTTCGACTGCAGCTCGCGAGCAAGACGTTCGCGCAGGTGACGGCTCGTCAGGAACTTCGCCCCGCTTTTTCCGCAGAACGGGGACGAGTTGATCGTGAAGATCATCGACAGCGTCGGCTCATCCACCTTGATGCGGGGGAGTGCGACAGGCTTCTCGATATCCGCAATCGTGTCGCCGATGTCGACATCCGGCAGGCCCGTCAGGGCCACGATGTCGCCGGCGGTCCCCAGGTCGGTCTTGATGCGGCCCAGCTTGGAGAACTCTTCGACGGCCTCCACGGTTGCCGTGAGATTCCTGCCGCTCTTCATCACGTTGACGCGCTGCCCCGGCTTGATTTTGCCGTTGCTGATGCGCCCCACCACGATCCGGCCGACAAATTCCGACCACATCAGGGAGGTCGCCATCATCTGGAACGGCTCGTCGACGTTCGCCTGCGGACCGGGAATGTGCTGCACGACGAGGTCCAGAAGGGGCTCGATGGTCCCTTCGCGGGCTGCAGGATCGTGCGAGGCAAACCCCGCGCGACCGCTGGCGTAGATGTACGGAATCTCCAGCGGGTTCTCAGCCCCCAGCTCTTCGAGGAGATGGAGCGTTTCCATCAGCACGTCGTCCGGCCGGGCGTCTGAACGGTCGACCTTGTTGATGACGATGATCGGCTGCAGCCCGACTTCGAGGGCCTTGGTCATGACGAACCGGGTCTGCGGGCGGGGGCCTTCGAAGGCATCGACGAGCATCAGGGCGCCGTCGGCCATCCGCAGCACGCGTTCGACCTCGCCGCCGAAGTCGGCGTGGCCCGGCGTGTCGATGATGTTGATCTTCGTTCCCTTGTAAACGAGCGAAATGTTCTTGGCGAGAATGGTGATGCCGCGTTCGCGCTCGAGGTCGTTCGAGTCGAGAATGCAGTCGCCCTGCAACTGGGAATCGCGGAACTGTCCGCTCTGCTTCAGCAGGGCGTCGACCAGCGTCGTTTTGCCGTGGTCGACGTGGGCAATGATGGCAATGTTTCGGATGTCGTTACGTCGCATGGTCTTCTACTGATTGACGGCGAACAGTCGGCAGGCCCGGTGAGCAGGAGCAGGGCGACCGCCGGACTGGACGTGTGATGGCAGTTCGTCCGCAGCCCTGGCGGAGCGAGTTCCTCCCTGAATCGACACGCGCCATCGTCGGAAAGGCCGATTTCAGGGGCGTTTTGATGCAGCGTCCCCACAGATTTCATCGGCGCAGGGGCTGCAATCGGGCATATCGTCGCTGAAGCGACGGATTCAAGCGGTGCGGAAGTTTATCAGGTTTCAAAGACTTGTCAAAACGGGTTTCCCGCGAATCACCGCCGTAACCGCCGATGACAACAAATCTTCGGCAGTTCTTCACACTCCCCGGCCATGCCCGGCGCCCCAGGCGGTAACAGTGGCCGCGACTCCACGCCCTGCCCACTGCAGGATCGGAATCTGAGGGGCGCTGGCCCCGCAAGTTGGCGTCCGGACGGCCCTTCAGGAGTGAGCCATGTTGACCGAGCGGTGGGTGCCCTGGTGTGTCGCGATCGGCATTGTGGCGACGACCTGCCTCGTCTGCGTGGCTGCCTGGCACGCCTCAGCCCCATAAGCGGCGTGGCCAGCGCGACCCTCGGCCCGCCCGGCACGGTCGCCAAACAGGCCGCAGTCCGGGAAAATGACGCGATGGTCACCGAATCGGGAATTCCAGCGCCCGGCAGGCGTCTCAGGCAACTGCTCGAGCGGCGCGGCATCTGCGACCGGCGGGTGCTCCACGCCATCGAGCACCTGCCGCGCGAGCGGTTCGTCAGCGAATCGCTGCGCAGCGCGGCGTACGACGACCGGGCGCTCGAAATCGGTTCGGGGCAGACGATCAGCCAGCCGTATGTGGTCGCCCGGATGACGGAACTTCTCGGCCTCACGGGAAGGAGGGACGAGCGCGTTCTCGAAATCGGAACCGGCAGCGGCTACCAGACCGCGGTGCTGTGTCAATTGACGCCCGCAGTCGTTTCAATTGAGCGGATGCGCCCGCTGTCCGAGGGGGCCCGGCGTCTGCTCGACTCGCTGGGAATCCACAACGTGGAATTCCATGTCGGGGACGGATCGCTCGGGTGGCCGGCGGCCGCCCCGTACGATGCGATCATTGTGACAGCCGCGGCTCCGCAGGCCCCCCGGGTTCTGTATGAGCAGCTCAAGCCGGGCGGCCGGCTGGTGGCGCCCGTCGGGTCTGAAGAAAACCAGGTGATGCAGCGGATTGTACGGACGGCCTCGGGCCCGGAAGTGACCGAGGACTTCCCCTGCCGATTTGTTCCACTGATTGGCGAAGAGGGCTGGCCAGCGGCGGATCGGGGTTCGTCCGGGGGGTGAATCTGGCGGAACGGGAGTTTCTGGCCGGTTCGAGAAATCGTGTTTCGTACGGGTTTGACCCGGTCAGACCTCGCCGTTACGATGCCCCGCTTCGATTCGTCGATCCAGGAAGCAGGTCAGGAGTTGCGTTCGTGTCGGAAATTGTGATCAAGGACATTCTTGAAGCGGGCGTCCACTTCGGCCACAAGACGAGCCGGTGGAATCCCAAGATGCGCCCGTACATTTACGCGCGCCGCAACAAGATTCATATCATCGACCTGAAAGAGACCGTTCGTGGTCTCGTGCGGGCCCAGAAGTATCTTCAGAAGGTTTCGGCCCAGGGGAGCCTGGTGCTGCTGGTGGGGACCAAGCGTCAGGCGATGGAAGCCGTGGCTGCTGTGGGTCAGCGGACCGGCATGCCGTACGTCACCGAGCGGTGGCTGGGTGGCACGCTGACGAACTTCCGGACGATTCGCAGCCGTCTGCGTCGCCTGGAAGAGCTCGAGCGGCTCGAAACCACGGGCGAAATCGCGACCTACTCGAAGAAGCGTCAGTCGACGCTGATGCGGGAGCTGGAGAAGATCCGTCGGAACCTCGGCGGCGTCCGCGAGATGAACCGTCTGCCGGAAGCGATCGTCGTCGTCGACCCGACCAAGGAAAAGAACGCGGTGCGTGAGTGCAAGTCGCTCGGCATCAAGGTCGTGGCATTGATCGACACCGATTCAGATCCGGACAAGGTCGACCTGCCGATTCCCGGCAACGACGACTCGATCCGTTCGATCGCCCTGATCATGAATTACCTCGGCGACGCCATCGCCGCCGGGAAGGCCACTCTGCCGCAGAAGCCCGAAGAGCAGAAGCAGGCGGACGAACCGAAGGCGGTTCCGAACGTTCAGTAAGCCGCCGCGTGACACGCGGCTGGTCGCCAGGAATTTGTCATTGGTCAATTGTCATCTCTCATTTGTCATTGGTTGACTGCCAATGACAAATGACCATTGACGAATGACCAATGACAAATCTGTTTTGGTCATCCGACTTTTTCCCACACATTTTGCAGGCTGGCTCCCGCGGGCACGGTGGGCCGCATCATCCCATTCAGGACTCCGAGTCATGGCTGAAATCACCGCCGCTGCTGTTCAGGCGCTCCGTGAACGCACCAAGCTGCCTCTGATGAAGGTGAAGGCCGCCCTCGTGGAAGCGGGCGGCGATGCCGAGAAGGCGATCGAGATTCTGCGTTCGCAGCTGGGCAAGCTGGTGGAAAGCCGCAGCGCCAACGAGACGAAGGAAGGCCGCGTATTCATCGCCGCCAAAGACGACGGCAGCGAAGCTGCCATGGTCGAAATCCAGTGCGAGTCGGCGCCTGTCGCCGGCAGCGAGCAGATCGTCGCCTTTGGCAAGGCGCTCGTCGACCGCGTGCTGAACGGCGCCCCGGTCGCCGATGTCGATGCGCTCCTCGCGGAAAAGGCGGCCGATGGCCGCAGCTTCAAGGAGCAGTTTGAAGAGATCCTGCTGACGATCCGCGAGAAGATCATCGTCTCGCGCATCGCGAAGGTCGAAGGTCCGGTTGGCACCTACCTGCACCACGACGGCAAGACCGCCGTTCTGTTCCAGGCGGAAGGCGCCAACATGACGGCCCCCGTGCTGAAAGATGTCGCCATGCACGTCGCGGCCATGAAGCCGACGGTCGCCCGCGTGGAAGATGTCGACCCTGCCCGGGCCGAAGAAGAGCGCGCCAAACTGGTCGCCGAAGCCAAGGCCAGCGGCAAGCCCGACAACATCGTCAACAAGATTGTCGACGGCAAGATGAAGGTCTTCTACCGCGACGAAGCCGGCGTGCTCGCCGAGCAGATGTTCGCCAAGGATGACTCGAAGTCGGTCAGCCAGGTGCTCGCCGAAGCCGGCCTGAAGGTGAAAGCCTTCACGCTGTGGGCCCTGGGCAGCTGAACGAACCGCGGCCTGCCAGATTCGAAACAAAGCCCAGGGGCGTCCACCCCTGGGCTTTTCTGCTGCGCGGAACTTCGCTGCTCGATCAGCGTTTCGCCGCCACGCGCGGCGTCATCTCCACCTGGAACTCGAACTGGTGCTGGCCCCGCTCGGGGACGAGCTTTGTGCCTTCGCAAAGTTCTTCGGTCCGGGGATCAAACGTGATGGCAATGACGCGGTTTTCGGCGGGCAGGAACCGATACATCCGCAGCCAGCCGCTGCCGTAATCCTGCATCAATTCGTGCACGACGTTGCCGTGATCGCCCGGCGTGGCCGCGCGAATCGCCTGCGTCCGGCTCTGGTCTCCGGAGAACACGGCGACGAGGTTCGGGTGCAGCCGGTAGCATTTGTCCCACAGCTGCTGCGGCGTGTTCCCGCGCGGGCCATGAATTTTGCCCCAGGTCATGCGGCCCTTGGGCGCTTCGATGAATTCCTCGTTGGTCTTCGGTTTTGCCAGCGGCCCCCAACCCATGTGGCAGGTGATGAAGGCCCGGCGATCTGGATGCAACTTCAGCACCTCGTTGGCCCAGGCGACGACGTCATCCGGCGCGTTGCATTCCAGGTGCAGGAACACAAAATCCATACCGCCGGCTGAAAACAGCTGCACGCTGTTTGCATTGTTGCCGGAAATATGCGGCCCCGCTTCCGAGCCTCCGAACGTGCCGGCGTACCAGTCGAACTCCCGGAACCGTTCCGCGGGGAAGTACTTCTGAAACAGCGAGGAATCGCCTTTCGACGACATGTCGTGGTTGCCCACCGAAATTCCGTAGGGCGCCTTGCCGTGGATCAGGTCCATGCACTCGCGGGCCACCTCCCACTGCCTGGGCTCGTCGATATCGACGATGTCGCCCACGTGGCTCACAAACGCGATGTTCTGGGCCTCGATGTTGTTGGCAATCCAGGTGGTGTGAGCTTTGAAAATCGGATTGGTGACGGGTTCCTGATTGTCGGCCGAGCCGCCTTTGACGCCTTGGCCGCGGTAGGCCTGGGTGTCGGGAATGAGCACGATGCTGAACGCCCCCTCGGGAAGCGGCGGAAGCTTCTCGGCGCGGGCCGCTGCGGGCGCCAGCCACAGAACAATGGCCAGCAGCGCCGCGCAGCGATTTGGTTGGAAGTTCATTGGTTCTCCAGATTATCGAGTTCGGCCGGAGGCCGGGGCGTCCGGCAGGGGCTCGAGGGAAAACTGCAGTTCGTTGCGGCCTTCTGCGGCGACCGTCGCCTCCAGTCCGCTGGTTTCAGGATTGCGGTACCTCGCCGGGAGAAAGTGGTCTTCACGATAGCCGCCCCCGGGAAGATCGATCGCGTTGAAGTTCGACGCGATGATCCGGTAAGTCCCGGGGACCGCGCCGTCGCCCGGGGCGAACGTCTGCAACTGGAAGCGGCCATTGTCGTCGGTGATTCCCGCGGCAGCGTAGGCATGGTCGACCGGCGAGAACACCAGGCGGGTGTTGGCCGACGGCTTGTCGCCGACGAGCACGACGCCCGAAACCGGCACCGGTTTGGGGCGTCCGGGGACATCATCGCTGCTGCAGCCCGCGCTCAGCAGCAGGGCCAGTGCGCAAGTCGCACGCAAAGGGAGTGGGTTGGTCAGCATGGGAGTCTCCTGCGGTGGAATCGATGAAACGGGGACGGAGGTCCGCTGGGGGCGTTTCAGAATTCGCCCGTCACTTCGCCGCCGTTGATCGTTCCCAGTGCGCCCCACACGCCGTACGGCGACGGGCCGGATCGCACATCGGGAACCGACTGATTGCCGACATCGATGTTTTCGCTGATGAACCGGGCGGAGCCATCGGTGAGCAGCACCATCGCTCCGCCGCCGGAATGCCAGCTGCTTGCCGGGGCCTGGCCGTCCGAGTGGTCGTTTCCGCTTTGCAGGCAGTGGGGAGAATTGGGGGGGAGTACGGTGCTCATGCCGGTGTAGGCGGTGATGCCATTGGCCCAGCCATTGCCCCGCAGGTTGCGGTTGTTGCCGGGAGTGAGCATGCCGGTCGCCTTGTTTCCCTCCAGCTGGCACAGCAGCGGCGTGTCGTAGGCCGGGCCGGTTCCCCGGGTGTTGGCCGTCCCCCCCTTGATGTGATTCGGATCGCTCGACGTGGCGATCTCGCCGAACGCAATGGTATTGCTCGTACCATCGGTGACGTCGCGCATGCTGCGGCACTGCTGGAGGCCAAACAGGCCGCGTTTTTCGTTACGCACGTTGACGCGGGCGCTGACCGTCTCCGATCCGGTAATGCGTCGGGTATTGTCGCCCCAGCAGAAGGCGTAGTTCGTCTGACCGCCATACTTGTTCGTTGTGATGGCCAGGGACGACGGGCAGATCAGCGCCGGGATCGTCGTCATGAATGGCGGATAATCGCGAGTGCCGTAGGTGGCTGACGAGGGGCACGGGCCGAAGGCATCGAACGCCACTCCGTTGAAGGTTTGCGGCGAGGCGATGGTGTTGAACAGCGGCCCCTGATCGAGCATGGGCAGCAGCCCGATGAAGCCGCTCGCCCGTGTGGCGTTGTTCTGCTGACGCGTTGTGGCGTTCTGCGTGCCGCCATCGGGATGGCTGGTGCCGCCGCGGGCGTAGGGAAACTGGTTGTAAACGTCGTGGTAATTGTGCAGCGCAATGCCAAGCTGCTTCATGTTGTTGCGGCACTGCGTCATCCGGGCCGCCTCGCGGGCCTGCTGGACGGCAGGCAGCAGCAGGGCAATCAGAATCGCGATGATTGCGATCACCACCAGCAGTTCGATCAGCGTGAATCCCAGCCTGTTGGAACGTCGCATCGGTCATCTCCCTGGAAACAGAATGAACGGGCAATCCATCAATGAGCGCCGATGCAAACAGTGCTCGTGGCGGATGAAGTTCTTTTGAAGCAACCGTGAAAACTTCTGGAGTTGCCAAACGGCCGGTGAGACGGTGAGTCGCCGGAAACGCGGCCGCGGGCGCTGTAGCGACTCGAATTTGCGGCAAGACCGTGACCGCGATCGTCTCCCTCGCGGGATGGCCAGAAACAGCAGGGCGCCCCGGATGGCCGCGACAGCCGCCGGCGGACTTATTGCATTCCGACCGGTTGCATCGCCGAACGAATTCTGCGTAGATGCCCGCTGCTTCTTCACTTGCGCGAATCGCAGAGGCACTGCCAATGAAACGCTGGACCCGCATTCTGCTGCTGCTGATCCCTGGCGTCGCCTGTTTCAGCAACCCGGCCAGCGCCGCCGACCGCCCGCCGAACATCGTGATTTTTCTCGCCGACGATCTCGGCGCCCACGACCTCGGCTGCATGGGGAGTTCGTTCTACGAGACTCCGCATATTGACCGCCTGGCAGCGCAGGGAGCGCGCTTCACACAGGGGTACGCGGCCTGCCCCGTCTGCTCGCCATCACGGGCGAGCCTGATGACGGGCAAATGGCCCGTCCGGACCGGCGTGACCGACTACATCGGGGCCGCCCAGCCGGGCGGCTGGAATCGCAACACCAAACTGCTCCCGGCTCCGTATCAAACGCAGCTCGACCTCAGCGAAACCACGCTGGCTGAAGTCTGCAAATCGGCCGGCTATGCCACGATGCACGCCGGCAAATGGCACCTGGGGCCGGAACCGAACTGGCCGGAACACCAGGGGTTCGACGTCAACAAAGGGGGACACGCCGCCGGCGGACCATATGGACCCGGCAAGTACTTCTCCCCTTATGGCAACCCGCGTCTCGAAGATGGCCCGCCGGGCGAGCACCTTCCGGATCGCCTGGCGCGGGAGTGCTCAGAGTTCATCACCGAGCACCGGGACCGGCCGTTCTATGTCAACTTCTGGACCTACGACGTGCACACCCCGTTGATGGGACGGGCCGACCTGGTCGCCCGGTATGAGGAAAAACGGCGGCGGCTGGGCCTCGAGCCTGCGTACGGGCGCGAAGCGCTCCGCGATGTGCGGCTTGTCCAGGAACACGCGGTCTACGCCGCGATGGTCGAGGCGCTGGATGAGGCTGTCGGCCAGGTTCTCAGGACGCTCGATGAACTCAAGCTGACGGACAACACGCTGGTCATTTTCAGCAGCGACAACGGCGGGCTGTCGACGAGCGAGGGCTGGCCGACCTCCAACCTGCCGCTGCGGGGCGGAAAGGGGTGGATGTACGAAGGCGGGCTTCGCGTGCCGTTGATTATTCGCTGGCCCGGAGTCGCCGCCGCTGGCTCGGTCATTGAAACGCCGGCCGTCACGCCGGACCTGTTTGCCACGGTTGCGGCGGCGATTGGCAGGCCCACCCCCAGCGACGGCATCGACCTGGCCCCGGTGCTGAAAGGGGAGCCCCGCGAGCCGCGGCCTCTGTACTGGCATTACCCGCACTATGGAAACCAGGGGGGAGCGCCCGGTTCGGCCATCCGGATCGGGCAGCACAAGCTCATTGCCTGGGAAGAAGGAGGCGTGGAGCTGTTCGATCTCGAAGCCGACCCCGGCGAGCAGTCCCCCCTGTCCGACCCGGAAAAGTCGTCGGAACTGGTGGAAAAGCTGATCCTCTGGAAGGAGCAGGTCGGGGCGAAAACTCCCTTGGTGAACGTGAAGTACGATCCGGATCGGCCGAGCGGACGCGGGGCGAAAAACCCGACTGAAAAGCGTCCCTGAGTTCCCGAGTTTGCGAACGCCGCGGGCGTCCTTGCGGGGCCGGGGCGAACGCTCAATAATCTGGCACTCGAACTGGAAGCGGTTCGGGCGAACACATGCCGTCGCCGTCTCCGCGGTCGCGAAAGGGTTTCGATGGTTGAGTGGTTCCGCAATGTGTGGGTCGCGGTCAGCACCGTCGTGGGCGGATTGTGGATCACGCTGGCCACCTGGTTCAAAACGTACAACCGCCGGACGATGGCGGAGGTGTACGAGTACCCGGAACGTCCGGTTCCGGTGAAGGCCCGCTACCGCGGCTTCCACCGCTTTGACCTGACAACTTGCATTGGTTGTGAAAAGTGCGCCGTCGCCTGTCCGGTCGACTGCATCTACATCGACAAAGTGAAAAGCCCCGTCGGCAAGGGCTTCAAGATCGACGGCTTCACGATCGACTACACCAAGTGCATGTTCTGTGCGCTGTGCGTCGATCCCTGTCCGGTCGACTGCATCTTCATGGGTTCCAACCACGACCTCAGCTGCTACAGCCGCGATGGTTGCATCGTCGACTACGCGAAGCTGCCGCTGCAGGTCGCCTGGGGACAGTCCACCCTGAATCCGACGGCCGTCGCCGAATCGAAAGTCCTGCACCAGCCGGTGTGGGTCAAAGGCGAGCCGAGCCCCTTCCCGTTTGCGGCGGGCGACGAGCACTGAGCAGGTCAACGTCCGGCTGCGGGCTCTGCGGTCAGAGTCAGGCCCGCTGCGGACTGGTTCCCGGAGACTCAGAAGCCGGGCTTTTTTCCGGGTGACCCCATGATCGACCTCAACATCCATATTCTGTTGTTCACGGCTGCCGGCATTGTCTTGCTGCTGGCGCCGCTGACGATTGGTCGCTTCCTGCGCCCCACGTTGCCGACTCCCGAAAAGGATGCGGTTTACGAGTGCGGCGAGCCGACGATCGGTTCGAGCTACATCCAGTTCGACCTGCGGTTCTACGTGGTCGCCCTGCTGTTCATCATTTTCGATGTCGAAGTGGCCTTCTTCTTCCCCTGGGCCGTGGTGTTTGGCGGCGCCCGCCAGCTGGCTGACACCCGGCTGACGACCTCGACTCGCGAAGTGCTGACCGATCGGCTGCTCGATCTGCCGGCCGGAACGTCGACCGCCGAAACGGCGATGTCGGCTCAGGATGCCCTGCGGATGTCGACGATCGGACTGTTCGACATCCTGGTGTTCTTCGGCGTGCTGCTGGTCGGCTTCGCCTATGTGTGGAAGCGCGGCGATCTCGACTGGGTTCGCTCGATGGTGAATCAGGCCCGCACCGCCAAGGGACTTCCCGAACGCAACGCCGCCTGATCGCGGTCGAATTGCCGGCCCAAACAATGAGCGACGCCGCTCAGCGTCGAGTTTCGCTCTTGAAGGGGCGGTCATAGGCCGGGTCGGTCGCATAGCGGCGGCGTCCCGAACTCTCGTCCGCGGATGCCCCTCGGGGGACCACCGGCAGCGATTTCGGCAACGCCCGCTGGTCGAGGTCGACGCCCGCCGCGCCGCCATCGTCCGCCCCCTTGAGGGCCGGGTTGTCGCCGGCCTCGCTGAGTGCAAAATCACCCAGGTCGACGGCGGTCAGATCCGCTGGCCAGCCGTTGCGCCTGGCGAACAGGTCCACGGTCGCCCGCTGTTCAAAGTCGCTGGCGCCGCGGGCCATCCAGCGTGCCAGCCATTCGTCGAGTCGCACGGTCGTCAGCAGCGGGGCCGCCACGCCGGGGGTTGAAATCTCGACGGCGGGGCCGCGCATGTCATACCAGTTGTGCCGACCGTTCCACGCGAGGGCGTTGAGATAGTCGTTCTCGTCTCCCTGTCCGGTGACGGAAATCAGCGGTTGACTGGCGTCCAGAATCTTGACGATGGAACTGCGGCAATCGACCTGCAGCGGTCGCGTCGCTTCACGATCTCCCAGTTCGATCAGCGCCAGCGGACGTTCGAGAACTGCGGTCACGTGCTCGAGCAGCAGTTCATTCGGCCCGCGGCTGGAGGTCATCGAGTCCGCCTGATTGCCGGCCGTCTGGCGATACAGTGCCCCGTTCAGTGCGATGGCCGACTGCGCGACCCGGACATCGAGCAGATCGGCCGAATCCTGCCAGATCAGGTCGGCCACGCCCCGCACGACGCACGATTCCACATTGATTTCCACCGCCCGGTCGGCCATGGCGTCCGTCATCGCCCGCCCGAACTCGGGCGCTCCGCTGGCCGGGGCTTCGAAGATGCCGACAGGCCTGCGATCACGGTTCTGCACCGTGATGCTCACTCCCCGCAGCGACACCCGGGCGGCCTTTGACAGCGAGAAGATCGACCAGCGCAACGGAGCACGTTCCGGAACGCTCAGCAACAGATCCACATCGGCCAGCAGCAGCGATCCGCCCGCCACTGTGAAGAACCGCGGCGTGGAGACGAGTCCCGCCAGATCATCCCGCGACAGGCCGATCTCCAGTTGAGGACGCCGCCGGGCCGCGGCCCGAATGGTCAGACGCCGGCTGATGCGAATTGGCCGGACCACTTCATCCCAGCGGCCATCGAAATCGAGTTCGATCACATCGTCGTCGACGGCCGCCGCGATGGCGGCTTCCAGCGACGCAAATCGGCGGGATGTCGCATCGCTGGCCGACTGCAGGATGAAGTCCTGTTCCGGGGCGGTGGGAGACCTGGACGTCGCCGGCGGAAGCTGCAGCAGCGACTTCCCGAGGTCCACGCTCCAGTCCACCAGATTGGTCGGAAGCCGATCTTCGATCGCCCGCAGGTTCAGCGCACCGACTCCGGGCACCGCATCCGGCACGCGGTCGCGGGGGATGTCTCGCGCCACATCGACTGGCGGCGCCGCAGTCTCGGTTGCGGGGCGTGTTTGGTCCAGCGGCGTCACATCCGCCACCGTCGAGGGCACGGCCGGCGGCGGCGAACCGGTTTCGGTGACGAGCGGGGAAGGCGACGGACGTTCCACCGGTTCCAGCGGCAATCGCCGGCTCGAGCGATCGACCGACCAGACGAGGACAATGAGCGCCACGAACGCCCCCAGCCAGCCCCACCCCGCGCGAATTCGCTCGCGGGGCGGACGGACGGCGTACGCAGTCGTCCAGACTCCCGAAACTGGCGACGACGGCTTCAACCCGATTTCCCGGGCGACCGACATCAGGTCGGCCACCAGTTCTTCCGGCGAGGCATAGCGCTCCGCCGGGTCGGCCGCCATCATCCGGCGGACGACGTCCGAGAGTTCCGGCGGGACATCCGAGTTGCGGGCGGAAGCGTCGGGGGGCTCGGCACTATGGTGGTTGACCACCTTCTGAAACATCGAGCCGCGCGGGTAAGGCGGCTCGCCGGTGAGCATGTGAAACAGCGTGCAGCCCAGCGAGTAGATGTCGCTGCGAACGTCGACGTTGCGAGGATCGACCGCCTGCTCGGGGGAGATGTAGTCGAAGGTGCCGAGCGTGGTGCCGGTCTGCGTGAGGTCCTGCGAGAGATCCAGGCTGTTCTGGCGTGCGAGCCCCCAGTCGACGAGTTTCGCGCGTCCGTTCGGGGCCAGAATGATGTTGGAGGGCTTGATGTCCCGGTGGACGACATCCACCGCGGACGTGTGCCGGAGAGCGTCTGCAATCTGCAGCGTGTACCCCACGGCTTCATCGGGCGACAGCGGGCCGCCATTCTGGGCCAGGGCTTCCCGCAGGTTGCTGCCAGGGACGAACTCGAACGCGATGTAATACAGCCCGTGGTCGTTGCCGACATCGTGGACCCGGGCGATCGATTCGTGGTCGAGCCGGGCCGCGGCGCGGGCTTCATTCTGAAACCGCGTGACGGAGGAGCGGTCGCGGGAGAGGTCGGGCCCGAGCACTTTCAGCGCCACAATGCGGTCGAGGCGTGAATCGAGCGCCCGGAAGACGGCCCCCATTCCGCCGCGGCCGATCTCGTCTTCAATGACATACGGCCCCAGTGCAACGCCGCTGACCGAGGGGCGCGGAGAGACGTCGCGGCCGGGAAACAGCAGGCCGCCGACATCCGGCCGGCTGGTTGGCTGGGCTGGCGGTTCGGCCTGCGAGGGGCGCACCGTCGGCATCGGCTTCAGGAACGTGTAAGCGGTTCCCGAATGTTCGGATTCCGGCCTGTTTCGCAGCACACTCATCGCGTCAGGGCTCAGCCTGGGATGTCGAACGGGAGTCGGCGTCGGGCAGGACGCGCGCCTTCACGAGCCAGTATGGCTCATGTCGGCATCGATCGCCGCCAGAAACTGCACCAGTCCCTGCGTGAGTTCCGCGCTGAACGCGGCGGAGTCCAGAACCAGGTCGGCCGTGCTGCGGACCGTGAGATCCGTGATCGACTCATTCTCAACCTCGCTTCCATGCCGGGTGACGCGCCGCAGTTGATGCGCTTTCGGAATGAATCCGCGCTCCAGATGATCCATCAACTCGCGGGTCAGTTTGTCCGCTTCCATCAGTTTCTGCCGCAGCGTCATGCCGGTGGGGGACGGGATCTTCATGGCGAAGTCCTTTGACGGGCGACAGAGGTCGACACAAGATTAGACTCGGGCGAGGATTGCACGGTCAAGACGGCAAGCCTCCTCAGCGGGCCGGAAGCGTCTCCCCCGCAGTGCACTCGCCGCCAGCGAAGGAGAGATTGCAGATCGAGGCAAGCGGCGACGGTGGCCTGCAGCGATCTGCTCGAGTTTTTCCGCAATGAAGATCCTCCTCGTCGCCGACATCCATTCGAACTGGGCCGCGCTGTCGGCGATTCGCGAAGAATTCGATGCGTGCCTCGTCGTCGGCGACATTGTCGACTACGGGTGCGACCCCATCCCGTGCATCGACTGGGCCCATCAGCACGCGACGGCGGCCGTCCGCGGCAATCACGACCACGCCGTCGCTCAGCGCGTGGCCCCGCGGGGGGGAGGCGGGTTCCGACGCCTCGCCGCCGAAACGAGGCCGCTGCACTGGGAACTCATCGATTCCTATCGCAACAAGTTCCTCGCCCGGCTGCCGCTGACGCTGTCGGTCATGCTCGATGGCCGGCGGTTCTTTCTCGTGCATGGCAGTCCCCGCGACCCGCTGGATGAATACCTGCCTGTGGAGGCCGAAGCCTGGCGGGCCCGTCTGGAAGGGATTGAGGCCGATTTCGTCTGCGTAGGACATACGCATGTGCCGATGGACCTGGAGGTCGACGGCCGGCGGATCATCAACCCGGGGAGCGTGGGCCAGCCGCGCGACGGCGACCCGCGCGCGGCCTATGTCGTCATTGAAGATGGCGAGGTTTCGTTTCGTCGCGTGGCGTACGACATCGATGCCGCCGTCGCGCAGATGCGGACCGCGGGGCTGGCCGAGTGGGCGGTGGAACTCAACGAGGCCGTCCTGCGTAGCGGCGGACGACTGACCCGCGGCGACATGGATCGCGTCGGCATCGCCTGGAACGAAGCGCCGGGCGGGCTGGACGACGACTTCATGGCATTCTGAACCGCGACGGGCAGTCGTTACACTGCTGCCGATTGCATTCCCGCGCCGCACCTCCATTGAAGCACCCTCATGAGCGTCTACCTCGGCATCGACATCGGGACCAGCGGCACCAAAACTCTCGCCGTGCGAGAAGACGGCGCCATCCTCGCCGGAGCCACGGGCGAATACCCGCTGTCAACGCCGCAGCCGGGCTGGTCCGAGCAGGACCCTGAACACTGGTGGGAAGCCACCGTCGCGACCGTCCGCCAGGTGCTCCGCGACGGCAAGGTGAAACCCGGGGAGGTGAAAGGCATCGGCCTTTCGGGGCAGATGCATGGCAGCGTGTTTCTCGACCGGGAACATCAGGTGATCCGCCCGGCCCTGCTGTGGAACGATCAGCGGACTGCCGCGGAATGCGCCGAGATCGAACAGCGGGCCGGCGGCCGGAAGAAGCTGATCGGCATGGTCGCCAACCCGGCGCTGACGGGCTTCACCGCCCCCAAAATTCTCTGGCTTCGCAATCACGAACCGAAGCATTTCGACAAGCTGGTGCAGGTGCTGCTGCCGAAAGACTTCGTCCGGTTCCGGCTGACCGGCGAATTCGCGACCGAAGTGAGCGACGCCTCCGGAACGCTGTTGCTGGATGTCCGCAAGCGCGCGTGGAGCGGGCCGCTTCTCGACCGGCTCGAACTGTCCCGATCGCTGCTGCCGAAGGTGTATGAATCGGAAGAAGTTTCGGGAACGCTGTCGTCAGTCGCGGCCGAAGCGCTGGGTCTGCCCGCAGGCGTGCCGGTCGTCGGCGGCGGCGGCGACCAGGCGGCCGGTGCGATCGGCAACGGCATTGTCCGCAAGGGGGTCATCTCCGCCACCATGGGCACCAGCGGCGTGGTGTTCGCCCACAGCGACGACGTGCAGATCGACCCGGAGGGGCGCGTCCATACATTCTGTCATGCGGTTCGCGGCAAATGGCATGTCATGGGGGTGGTGCTGTCCGCCGGGGGCAGCCTGCAATGGTATCGCAACCAGCTGGGCCATGCGGAAGCGGCCGTTGCACGCGGCATGCACCTCGATCCGTATGAGCTGTTGAGCGCGGAGGCGGCGACCGCCCCGCCCGGCTCGGAAGGTCTGACCTTCCTCCCCTATCTGACGGGCGAACGCACCCCGCATGCCGACCCGGATGCGCGCGGCGCCTGGGTCGGGCTGACGCTGCGCCACGGCCGGCCGCACCTGATCCGGTCGGTGATGGAGGGAGCGACGTTCGCAATGCGCGACTGCCTGGAAATCATTCAGGGGATGGGAGTGCCGGTGAAGGACATCCGTCTGTCCGGCGGCGGGGCCCGGGGCAAGTTCTGGCGACAGCTGCAGGCGGATGTGTACGGCCAGAAGGTTTCGACCATCAACGCAGCCGAGGGGCCGGCGTTTGGCGTCGCCCTGCTGGCTGCCGCCGGAACCGGGGCCTACCGCAACGTCGTCGAGGCCTGCGAAGCGACGATCAAAGTGGTTGAAACGACGCCGGCTGAGGCGAAAGCCCGCAAGGCCTACGACGCCGTCCACAAGGTCTACCAGCAGCTGTACCGCTCGCTGAAAGGAGATTTCAAATCGCTGGCCGGACTCGTCAGCGGCGGGTGAACCGCCGATCCGCGACCGCACCGGGCGCCGGGTCTGAACTCAGTTCAGTTCGCCGTCCTCTTCTTCTTCTACGTCGTCTTCATCCTCATTCAACGGCGATGCCGTGGAGACCGGCATTCGCTGGTCTGCGACGCGGAAGCCCATTTCACGCAGTTGCCGACGGACCAGCTCCGCAACATGCCGGCAATCGTTGACGCCCTGCAGCATGGTCACCGGGATCCAGCGTTCGCCGGCCCACACAATCGCCATGCGGGTGTCAGGCTCGCTGCGCGACGGTCCCCGATCGTTCTTCGTCGCCATCGGAGAGTTCTCGACGGTGACGTGCGTAATGTCATCTGTCGGCAGCGACCGGGAGTATCCCAGACCCGCCACGCTCCACGAGGCCCGCAGCCGCTGGCGATCGAGATGCACGCGCAGCCGACCGCTGACGATAAACAGCGTTCCCCACAGCGTCGCCGCGCCAATGGCGACAAACGGCGCAAGGAACAGCAGCATGAAGATCGATCCGATGTCGAACCGTCCCCCGGCTACGATGTTCCACACAAAGCCCGCCACGATGGAATTCCACACCACCGAGAAAATCAGAAACACGCCGGCAGCCCCGCGGCGCAGCGCGCTGTTCTCAAACACCGGCATCGAAAACGACAGCTCGTCCGACATCTGAACGGCAATCGTAATCTGGTCGTCCGGGAACGGTCCGGTCGCGGGGCGGGTATCGCTCGGCGCTGTCGGCAGGAACGTCATCAGGGGCGAGTTGACCTCGCCGCAGAAGGGGCAGGCGACCGAAAGCTCGCGGGCGTCGTCGTCGCCGGCGTCCGGAAGCTCGCCGCCGCAGGACCGGCAGACGGTCGGGGCGACCGTCATAGGCATCGCGCCTCCGGCGAAATCGGACTCCCCGGACGATGAAACTCCGAGGAAACGATTGATGCGATCGACCAGCCACGCCTTCTCGCGCGGCTCGAGCGGCGTTCCAAACCGCAGCGACGCCGGCGTTCCTTTCAGGCACACGGCGTCCACCGGAACGTCATTCTGTCGATACGATTCGACGAGCGTGGCTCCGTCGCCGGGCGTCAGTTCGGCTTCCCGGGTTCGGGTGCGTCCCAGAAACGTCTGCTGCAGGACTGCCCGCGACGGATCGACCAGCAGCAGCGTCCGGGTGTGCCGCATCCGCAGCGCGAAGTACAGCATGCCCAATCCTGCCAGCCAGAACGGGACGAGAAACAGCAGCGCTGTCGCCCCGGGGCCGCCCGGCTGTCCCACGCCGTTCGCAAACGCCGCGGTGATGACGGTCAGCATCGTCGTCCAGATCAGCCCGAAACAGCCGAGTTCACGTCCGCGCTTCGCACCGGCGGGAATGAACAGCACCAGCCGCGAGGCCGTCGCTTCCACCACCTCGATCGTACTCCCCTCAGGAGAGACATCGCGGTCGCGACTGCCGGGTTCTCGACTGTCCGGTGCGGCCGGATTCCACAGATCGTCGGGCATGATGCGGGCTGAGGCGATGCAGGGACTCGATCGGCGAGTTGTAACAGAGTCGCCGGCAGCAGGTTGAGACGACGAGCCGGCGTTTCGCCCAATCCTTGACATCCGCCCACTGTCTCCCGTACCATCCTCCGCTCTTCATTAAACAGAGACAGTGAGCGGTCTGATCCCCAGTTGGGGACAGGAGTTGGGGCGAATTAGCCCCCGGTTTCCTTGGGTTTGCCGAGTGCGGCGAACCGTGGTTCAATCGATGCCGGCACGATCGGCCGCGTCGATGATTTCGAGTTGAGGCAAGTGCGATGGCTGTTCCGAAGCGGCGTACGTCCAAATCCAAGAAGAAGATGCGTCGTAGCCACTTCGGCCTGACGCCCATGAAGCTGCAGACGTGCCCCCAGTGCAACACCTATAAACCGTCCCATGTTGTGTGCCCGAATTGCGGGTACTACCAGGGTCGCACGGTGGTTGAAGCTCAGGAATAGTCGGCATGCGCATCGCCCTCGACGCGATGGGGGGCGATTTCGCCCCGCAGATCAACGTGCAAGGCGCGATCGATGCCCTCTGCGCGAATCTCGATCTCGAAATTCAGCTCGTCGGCGACGCGGACGACCTCCAGCGCCGCCTCTCGGAAACCGGCTATTCGGGCGAACGGCTGAGCATCGTCCCCGCTGACGGCTATGTCGGCATGGAAGAAAAGCCGACGGACGCTCTCCGCAAAAAACCGCGGAGCTCGATCGCCGTCTGCTGGAAGCTCATGGCCGCTCGCGAAGCCGACGCGGTCATCAGCGCTGGCAACACCGGGGGCGTCGTCGCGGCCGGTCTCTGGAGCCGGCTGTTCCTCAAAGGGGTCAAGCGCCCCGGCATTGCGGTGGTCCTCCCCACGCTGACGGGACGGACAGTGCTCATGGATGTCGGCGCCAACCCCGACGCCAAGCCGGAACACCTTTACCAGTACGCCGTGATGGCGCAGATCTACGCCCGGGAAATGCTGGGCGTTTCGCAGCCGCGCGTCGGCCTGATGAACATCGGCAGCGAAGATGGCAAAGGGAACGAACTCGTCCGCGGCACGCACCACCTGCTCTGCAAAAGTCCGTACAAGATGGACTACGTCGGCAACGTCGAAGGCCGGGGCCTCTACCTCGGCGAGGCCGATGTCGTGATCTGCGAAGGCTTTGTCGGCAACGTGGTGCTGAAGGTCAGCGAGGGGATGGCGTCGATGTTCATGCGGCGCATTCCGCATGCCATTCTGAAGGCGCTCCATTCCGAGAAGCACCTCGCCGCCGCCGCGTTCGAGAACCTCGCGCACGCCTACGAATACAACGAAACCGGCGGCGCGCCGCTGCTGGGGATTGATGGCGTCTGCATCATCTGCCACGGCTCGAGCGACGCCCGTTCGATTGCCAACGCCCTGCAGGCGGCCGCGGCCCTGCACAAGCGCAATGTGAACGCGCAGATCGCCGAAGCGCTCAGCCTCAGCGAGTAATCGGCCGGGGCGCGGGCGGGCCGTCAGCGACGGCCGCACCCGGGCCGGAAACCCAGTCAGGCCGCTGGCCGAACGTGGTTCGGTAGTCGGACCGCAATGTTCGGAACAGGCGATCCCAGAACAGGGTGTAGAAACCGAAGTTGCACGCAAGGTCCTGGTGATGGCGGGCGTGAAACGTGCTGCCTCCAAGGTCGCGCAGCACCGGGTAGCGCTGCCACGCGTCCGGGAATGGCTCCACCCCCAGGTGCCCGATCGTGCCGAACGCCACGTTGAGCACGAGGTACACTGACATCCCCAGCCACGAGGGCTGGTACAGGGCGATCACCAAAAGCCAGAGTGCCCCGAACGACAGGTTCTCGACCGGGTTGAGAATGAACAGGGTCAACGGCCGCGGGCGGTCGTATTCGTGATGCAGTCGATGCATCCGGGGGAAAATCCACGGGTGATGCGCGAGGCGGTGCAGCCCGTACATGGCCAGATCCATGATCATCAGCAGGGCCACGACGTCGAACAGGGCCCACAGCCCGACATCAGTCCGAAACTGAATCACCCCCCGCCTCCAAAGCGCCAGGCCGACGAGCGTGGTGACGGTATTCAGCAGCACGGCGCTGGCGGCGACGGCGATTTCGGCGTGCTCCACCGGCGGCGCGGGGTCAGAAACCGGGCGATGGGCGAAACGCTTCTGAAGCCAGGCGCCGCCGGCAATCGCCACGAGAAACACCACAATGTTCTGCAGGAGCAGCACAACGACGGCCTGCCACCACGGAGCAGTTCGCAGCCAGTCGATGGCAACCTGCATGGCGAATTCGGGCCGGTGCTGTGAGAGGCTGGGGACAGCGAGCCTCCCCGTCCGGAGCTGACTTTCTGCGATGTCCTCTGGCCCCACAACCGCGAACGGGGCGGGCATTCACGGTGCCGCCGAGATTTTTTGGCTGAGCAGCGTTGCAAGGGGCCGATCGATTGCTAAACTCTGGACGTGTTGAGACTGAATCTCAGTCGCAACCAAAAGGTCCGGGCGAACGCAGAACTCTCCCGCCCCTTCGTTGTCGAGCCCCCTGCTCGGAACAAACCCACATGGAACAGGGACCAACACGCACCACGCGAACCGCTTTCACCCTCATCGAACTCCTCGTCGTCATCGCCATCATCGCGATCCTCATTGCACTCCTCCTCCCGGCGGTGCAGCAGGCGCGAGAGGCCGCCCGACGAACGCAGTGCCGAAACAACCTCAAACAGATCGGCCTGGCGCTGCATAACTACGAAAGCACCTACACGCTCTTCCCCAACGTCAATGCCGCCCAGAGCCCCATCAGCGGCACGACGTTCTTCGCCTCGATCCTCCCCATGATTGAGCAGGGGAACACCTACTCGCGGTACGACTTCAACCTCGGCAACACGGCCGCTGTCAACCGCGAGGCTGTCAGCCAGCTGATTCCGACCTACCTCTGCCCGACCGCGCCGCTGCGTCGCCCGGTCCCCAGTTGCACCGGCGACAGCGGACGCGCCCCCGGCATGTACGCCGCCAATGTCGGTTCGCTCGCGTACGACATGTACTGGGCCTCCACGGGCAGTCCGCGACCGCCGCTCAACGGCGCCATCATTTACTCCGACGCCGTCGGCGGCAAAACCGCCATCCGCGACTTCACCGATGGCACGTCCAACACGCTGATGATCGGCGAAACGGCCTATAACCTGCCGAGCTACAAGTTCGCCGCCTCGGATGCGCTCTGCCCGGGTCAGTCGCGCTATTCATTCACGTACTGGTCGAACCCCTACCCGACCTCCACAGGCATCAGCACCCAGTACGGCTTCAACCCGAAGGACAATGGCCAGCCGGGCAACGGATATGTCAGCAACTGGGTGGGAACCTTTCGCAGCGAGCACATCGGCATTGTGAACTTCGCTCTGGCCGATGGCTCCGTCCGCAGCATCTCCGACAACATCAGCGCCACTGTTCTGGACAGCCTCGCCACCCGCAACGGCGGCGAAGTGACGGGAGAGTTCTGATGATCGATCGCCCCCGCGGATTCGCGTGGTCGGTTGAATGGGTGATGGGAATCGCAGTGGCTGTGGCCGGCTGCGGCTCTGCCCCGGAAAGCACGTTCGACCGCGTCGCTGTCAGCGGAACGGTCACACTCGATGGCCAGCCGCTGGAGAACGCAGTGATCCGGTTTGTTCCCTTCCCGGAAGTTAGCGGGCCGAAAGCATCCGTCGCGGTGACGTCCGGCCGGTTTGAGATACCAGCGGCAGCCGGCCCGGTTGCGGGCCGGCACCGCGTGGAAATTGAATCGACCGACCACGGTGGGATTGAGCCGGATGACGAGGCGGCCCTGGCCGAGCTCGCGGCCGGCAAACGGAAACTGGCGAAACCGGTGAAGATTCCCGCAATTTACAACACCCGCAGCACGCTCGAACGAACCCTCGCCGCCGATTCCGCAAACCAGTTTGAATTTCAGCTCGTCACGAAAAGCTGACGGAACCCATGTTTGCCGCAACGGGCATCCCCTGTTGCGAGACGTTGTTTGACTTCCCGACCGGCGTCCCCGGTCTTCCCGCCCTGAAGTGAGTTCCCCATGAGACGGATCCTTCTCGCTGCGACCGCCGCTGCCGCCCTGTGCAGTCCGGTTGTCGCTCATGCCCATTTCGTCTGGCTGGTTCAGCAGGCAGACGCCAGCGGCCGCCAGTTGCATGTCTATTTCAGTGAAGACGCAGCGCCGGACAACCCGGAGCTGCTCAAGAAACTGGATCGGCTGACGGCCTGGCAGGTGTCGGCCGGCGGACAGTCGACCGAGCTGAAACTTCAGCCGGCGGCCGAGTCGCTCACCGCCAGCCTGGCTTCCGGACAGGGGGCGATCGCCACGGCCCGCATCGAGTACGGCGTCGTCGCCCGGAACGAATCGAACCGTTACCTCATTGTTTACAACGCGAAGTCGGGGCCCGCCCTGACCGATCCGGCGTGGAAATCGGCCGAGACCTCGAAGCTGCTGGATGTCGATGTGACGGCCGCGCTCGACGCCGCGGGCAAGGTGGAAGTCACCGTGCTGTGGAAGGGCCAGCCGGCGCCGAAGTCGGAAGTGACTGCGGTGATTCCCGGCCTTGGCGATGTGAAGGCCGAGACCGACCAGAACGGCAAGGCGACGTTCGAGAAGGGGCAGCCGGGAGTTTACGGCGTGCGTGCCCGCGTCATTCAGGACGAGAAGGGGGAATCGAACGGACAGGCGTACGACAGCATCCGCAACTATGGCACGGTCACGTTCCCCGGGCCGGCCGAGCCCGCGAAGCTGGCCGAGTTGCCGAAGCTCACGCCGCCGGTCACCAGCATTGGCGGCGCGATGATTGGCGACGCCCTGTACATCTACGGCGGAAACCTTGGGAGTGCTCATTCCTACCACAACAAAGGGCAGAGCAACGAGCTGCGGCGGTTGTCGCTGAATGGCGGCGAGGCCTGGGAAACGGTCGCGACCGGCCCGGCCCTGCAGGGGCTGGCCATGGTGGCGCACGGCGGCAAGCTGTATCGCATCGGCGGCTTCACGGCGCTCAATAATGAAGACGAAGAGAACAACCTGCAGTCGCAGGCATCGGTGGGCTGCTTCGATCCGGCCACAGGCGCCTGGACCGACATGCCGGCACTGCCCGAGGCCCGGTCATCGCACGACGCCGCGGTGCTGGGCGACACCCTGTACGTGATCGGGGGCTGGAAGCTGGGGGGTGAAGGGGATGAAAAACGGGGCTGGCATCAGACCGCGTGGTCGCTCGACCTCGCGGCGCCGAAGCCGGAATGGAAGCCCCTCCCCAAGCCGCCGTTTGAGCGCCGGGCCCTCGCGGTCGCCGCGTACGACAACAAGCTGTATGTGATTGGCGGCATGGAAAAAGCCGGCAGTCCGACGACCAGAGTCGACATCTTCGATCCGGAAACCGGTGCGTGGTACGAAGGCCCCGCCATGCAGGGCGAGGGCATGACCGGGTTCGGCTGCTCGGCGTTCGCCACCGGCGGCCGGCTGTATGTCAGCACGAGCAAGGGGAACCTGCAGCGGCTCAGCCCGGATGGCAAGAGCTGGGAGATCGCCCGCGAACTTCCCACCGCCCGCTTCTTCCACCGCATGCTGCCCATCGACGACGCGCATTTCGTCATGGTCGGCGGAGCCAATATGGAGACCGGCAAGTTCGACGCCGTCGAAATCATCCCGGCCGACTGATCGGCCAGGACGACTGAGTCTGCGTTCCGGGGGTGTGCTCCGCAGGGGGAGTGCACTCCCGTTTTTTTGCGCGCGTTGCTGACGCTGCCAGCGTCGACCGGGCGTGGCATTTGTGGATGTCGCGGCAAGGCACGCGATCGGCCCGCGAGACGGGCCGGCTTAATTGCCTTCCCTACTCGTGGCTGTTCGCCGCCGTGGGGAACTCTCCGCCGCGAACTTCGTCAACGTACTGGCCGATGGCCGCCTGGACTGTCTCGGCGAGGTTGGCGTAGCGTTTGAGAAACCGCGGCGAGAAGCCCTGGGTCAGCCCCAGCATGTCCGGCGTGACGAGCACCTGGCCATCGCAGTCGGGCCCGGCGCCGATGCCGATGGTCGGGATTTTCAACTCTGCGGAGATCTGCTGCGCGATTCCGCGGGGAATCAGTTCCAGCACAATCGAAAACGCGCCCGCCGCCTCGGCCGCCCGGGCATCGGCCAGCAGTTTTCCGGCGTCCCGCTGAATGGCCGACATCCGTCCGATTCGCCGGACCGACTGTGGCCGCATTCCGACGTGTGCCATCACAGGCAGATCGGCGGCCGCGAGGGCTTCAATGGTTTTCGCTTGGTTCACGCCCCCTTCCAGCTTCACCGCGGCGGCGCCCGTTTCCTTCAGCACGCGTCCTGCGTTCTTCAACGCCTGACGCGAACTGACCTGATACGTCATGAACGGGAGGTCGACGATGACCAGCGACCGCTTCGCCGACCGGGCGACCATTTCGCCATGATAGATCATCTCATCGAGCGTGACCGGCAGCGTTGTTTCCTTTCCCTGAACGACCATGCCGAGCGAGTCGCCGACAAGAATGGCGTCCACGCCGGCCGCATCCAGCAGCCCGGCCCAGAGGAAGTCGTAGGCGGTCGCCACGGCGAGTTTTCGTCCCTGCGATTTCGCTTTCACGAAGTCGGGCACGGTGATGCGGGACGTAGGACTGGACGCGGCGCTCATGACGGAAATCCGTGAAACATCGATCTGTGGACCGGGCGATCGAGGCCCCCCTTCGGGCGGGGGCGAGTGCGGGGGGAGTCAGAATCGGGTTCGGAAATGAAAACTCCCTGACCGGAGCCGTCGGGCCACGATCAGGGAGAGAGAGTCTGAAGTCAATTCAGGTTCGCGCGGCGTCAGTCGACCTTGGCCTGGGCCGAGGGAGTCGAGGCCGGGGTCGACGAGATGATCGTTCCGGACGCCTTCACCTTGATGGGCTCGGGACGGCCCGGGATGGTGATGGTGAACTCTTCGACATATTCGCCCGGGTTGTCCGGGGGAGTCATCGTCAGGTTGATGGTGTGGAGGTTCTTGGAGTCGCGGGAATACTTGCTTTTCCACACGTCCAGTTCCGTGTCGCGTTCCAGTTTCTCAATCACAAACGGCCGCTGGCCGCGAATGATGATGCTTTTGGTGACCGGCACGCCGGGGCGCATGTTGCCGAGCGTGAGCTGCTGCGGGGTGACGACGAGGTCCGGTTCGACCTTGCCGCTGACTTCGACCTGCAGCTCGGGATTGGAGGGATCGTTGGTGCGGATCGACAGCAGGTCGCGGATTTCACCCAGCGGCGCCGAGGGATCGAGCGCCACGGCGATTTCGTACTCGTAGCTGCTGCGCTGGCGGATTTCGGGTTTCAGCAGAGGGTTCATCGCCCGCACGCTGGTCACCTGCATGCCAGGCCGCGTGGTTCGCAGGATGACCGATTTCGCCACGCCGCGCCCCTGTTCGACAGTGGCGAGGTTGACGGCCGGCGGATTGATCTCGAAGTCGGTCCGGATGAAGCCCTTCAGGGGGATGCGGACGCTTTTGTAGTCGCGCTTGTTGAACGTCATCGTGACGTCCAGGTTGGCATTGCGGTCGCCCGAGAACTTGATGGTGTCCATCGAGACCGAGATGACGGTCGACTCATGCGTCTTCAGGATTTTCTGGGGCGTCGACGCGCGGAAGCAGCCGCAGCTGGTTCCGATGTTCGTCAGCTCGAGGTCTTCCTTGTACGGGTTGGTGACCGTGACGGTCTTCACGACGTTGGCCCCCTTCGGAACGGTTCCGAAGTGCATCGCCAGTTCGGAGAACGTCTGTTCCGCCCAGCTGAGCTTCGGGCCGCTCTGTGCAGGGGTGGTGATGACCGATGTGGTGGTGGTCTGCTGTGCCGCTGCAGGAAGAGCCATGCCTCCCACACCCAGGGCAGCCAGCGAACAGTTCGTCAGCAGGAATTTGCGCATAGTTCAACCTCGCAGATTGGCAAAAAGCACAATTCCGCGGGCGGTTCCAGCTCGGAGTTCTCCACAAACTCGAGCTGAAATCAAAGTCAATTGCCCAACGCGGGGATTGTACGGTTTCAAAGTCGACTCCGTCCAGCCCTTCCGGAGGTTCTCGCAAGTGACTCACGAGAGCATCTTCCGGGCCATGCGTCCGCAACTCGCGGAGACAACTTCCGTGCCCCCCACACCCTGCGCCCCAGCCGTCGAATGGTCAATCGGTTTCTCGCCGACTTGATTCGATTCGCCGTCGGCTGGTGAGAACTCGTCTCGGCGATCTCACCACGAAAAAAGTGCCGACCATTTCCGGCGGGTAAACGGCGGAGTTTCTGGCGGTTGCGCCGCCAGAATGGTGGCACGCTGGTCAGACGCCGGGACGCCGTCCATGGTTCGCAGAGGGCCCTGCGGCGCTGCGCCGCCGCGGGCTTCCTCGCCCGTTTTTCCGAATTCCGAAATTCAGGGAGCCGGAACTGCGGCCGGCTGCTTCCTGAAGATCACCACATGCTGGCGCGGGAGAGTGCCGACGGTTTCTTCCCAGGTCAGCCCGAATTCCGGCTGCTCCGCCTCTTTTCTCACCTGCGCTTCCGACATCTTGTGGACCAGCTTGATCGGCACGGTCGGATCTTCTTTCCGATATTCCACAAACGCCACACGTCCCCCCGGCTTCAAACTCGCCGAAATCTCCCGCAGCATCTCGTACGGAAAATCGAACTCGTGGTAGACATCCACCATCACGGCCAGGTCGATGCTCTCCGCCGGCAGCCGCGGCGACTGCGTGGTCCCCAGCACCGGCTCGACATTCTGCACCCCCTGCAGGCGGCATTTCTCCTCCAGGGCGTCGAGCATCTCCTGCTGGATATCGACGGCGAATACTTTGCCCTCGCCGATGCGTCTGGCGATCATGACGGAAATCACGCCCGATCCCGCTCCGATGTCCGCCACCTGCAGGCCGGGCTGCAGTTTCAGCGCCTCCATCAGCAGCGTCAGCCGTTCTTCCTCTTCGCGCTCGGGACGCTCCAGCCATGAAATCCCCTGGTGTCCCATCACCCGGGCAATTTCCCGCCCCATGTAGAACTTGCCAATGCCGTTGGGATCGTGCAGGCGGCGGGAGGTGTAGCGTTGTCGGGCCGACCGGATGGGCGTCTGCGGCTCCTCGGCCGGGGAAGCGGCCGGGGCGTCCTGCGGTTCCTGGGCCGCCGCGGGGCGCAGACCAATCACGGCGCCAATCAGGGCGACTGCCGCGAGCAGGGCGGCCCATTTCAGGATCGAGCCAGTTCGCATGACGGATGCTTCTCCAGAGAACTTCAGACGCCGGTGGCCTGACCCCAGTCTTCAACCGTCAGCATGACAGATTCCGACTCGAGCAACAGGGGAATGCCGTCCCGAATCTGGTACGTGCGGCGGCATTCCGGTCCGCGGCAAATGAATCGCTGTTCGTCGCGCAGCAGCGCCGTCCGGCAGACAGGACAGGCCATCGGTACGCCTGGCTCCTGTGGAAACTGGTAGTGCGTGTGCGGACGGGGCGGCTTCTGAAACGGAGAGCGAGCGGGCATGGAGTCGGGTCGGCGAGCCATTGTCCCGATTCGGTCGCGATCAGGACACGCAGGAAACCATATCGGCGAGACTTCAGGAATCAAATGCCGGGCGGCTCCGCCTCAACGACCTCGGAAGGGTCGGGGGACAGGTCCGCGATCAGCATGGCATCCCCATAACTGAAGAACCGATACCGCTCGGCCACCGCCGCTGCGTACGCCCGCAGAATCGCGTCCCGCCCCGCCAGTGCACTTACCAGCATCAGCAGGGTCGATTTGGGAAGGTGGAAATTCGTCACCAGGCCGTCGATCACCCGGAACTCGTAGGGGGGACGGATGAAAATGTCGGTCTCGCCGGACCACGGCCGGAGTTCTCCCCCGGCCGCGGCGGACTCCAGCGTCCGCACGCTGGTCGTTCCCACGGCGATCACCCGTCCTCCGGATTCGCGCGTCCGCCGGATGGCCTCGACGGTGGCGACCGGGACCTCGCCCCATTCCGAATGCATCTGATGCTCGGACAGGTTTTCGACGCTGACGGGCCGGAACGTGCCGATTCCAACATGCAGCGTGACGAACGCCCGCTCGATGCCGCGCGCGGCACAGCGGGCAAAGACTTCCGGCGTGAAGTGCAGGCCGGCGGTCGGCGCAGCGACGGCGCCCGGCGCCCGGCAATACGTCGTCTGGTACCGCTCTTCATCCAGCGCCTGCGGCTCGTTCCGCTCGATGTACGGAGGCAGCGGCATCCGCCCGAATTCCGCCAGCAGCGCCAGGTGCGAGCCCGGGGCCTGCGGCCGCATGAGCCAGCCCCCCGTGTCGGTGCGCTGCACCAGTTCCAGGTGCAGGACCGCATTCCCCTTGCCCGACGGAACGGCGACCAGTTCCCCCGGGCGAATCGTGCCGCGGGTGGTCGCGATCATGTTCCAGAGCCCGTCCTCCCGCAGTCCCAGAAACAGCCCTTCCCAGCGTCCGCCGGTCGCCTGCCGATGTCCCAGAAGTTTGGCCGGCAGCACCCGGGTGTCGTTCAGCACCAGCAGGTCGCCGGGCTGCAGCAGGTCTGGCAGTTCGGAAAACCGGCGATGGCCGATCGCACCGCGGGAGCGATCGAGCGTGAGCAGGCGCGACGCGTCCCGCCGCTCGGCCGGAACGTGAGCGATCAGTTCCTCCGGCAGCGGATAGTCGTAGCTCGAGAGTCGGTTCAGGTCCGGCATGCGGGCAGTGTATCGCCCGGCCATTCCGGTCAACGCCCTCCTCGGGCGCCGCAGTCGCAGGATTCCGGCGTGCGGGATTTCTGCCACGGTTTCAGTTCGGGACTCTGAACAGGGAGGCCGAAGCCGCCGGAGACATCGGTCCGAGTTTGAAGTCCATCTCTCAGGCGGTCGTCACGAGTTCTGTGCGTGCCCCGGTCGTGAGCGACAGGGCCACTTCCACCACATCGGCGCACACCACGACGCAGGTGGGCTCGCGTTTGAGCGTTTGCAGCATGGTCGAGGCGCCATCGAGGAGTGCGAGAATTTCCAGCCGGGCAAGTGGACGCACTTCGGGCTCGTCCTCGGGTGCGACTCGCCGGCACAACGCCTCGCAGGGGGTCGCCAGACAGTGAACCGCGCCCAGATCGAGCATTTTCTGGGCGAGTTCCTGCTCGCAACCGGCGATGACTGTCGCCGTGATGCGCCGCATGCGTGGCGCCACGCGACGGCGGGACGCGCCGGCGTGGGCGGAGTTTGGCCGGTGTTCATCGAGACCGACGATCTCGAGCTTGAGTCCGTCCTCTTCAAAGTCGTGCTGCAGCGCGTGCAGTTTTTCCATCACGCTGTGGTCGACATACCGGGTTTCGGAAAGGTCGAGCACCACGTTCTGCCGGTTGACGAGCCCTTCGCTTTCGAGCGCGCGGCGCACCGGAATCCAGTTGCTGAAGATGGCCGACTTATGGGCGCGAACGAGCGTGGTCGACTCGTCGATGGGCTCCACATCGAGGTAGGGTCGGAACAGCGAGGTGACGGGCACGCCGTTCAGCAGTTGAATGGCCACCTCCACAACCATGCCGATCAGCACTCCGATCAACAGGTCGGTGGCGAGCACGCCGATGATGGTGGCGACAAAGACAATGAGCTGTTCGCGTCCGACCCGATACAGGTTGATGAACTCGGTCGGGTGCGCCAGACGCGTGCCGGTGTAGACCAGCATGGCGGCCAGCGCCGCCAGCGGAACGTAGTGCAGGTACATGGGAATCATCGCCACGCACACCAGCAGGAAGAGTCCATGCCACATGTTGGCGAAGCGCGTCCTGGCGCCGTTGTCGATGTTCGCCCGGCTGCGGACGATCTCCGAAATCATCGGCAGTCCGCCAACCAAGGCCGCCACGAGGTTCGCAACGCCCACGGCCGTGGTGTCGCGATCCAGATCAGTGCGGCGACGGTACGGATCGAGCAGGTCGACGGCCTTGGCCGACAGCATCGATTCCAGCGTGCCGATGACGAAAAACAGCCCCACCCATTTCCAGGCGAAGGGCTGCGTCAGGGCGTCCCATTTGGGAAACGCGACCTGCTCGAACATGCCGAAGATGCGGTCAGGCATCTTGACGAGAAACTTGTCGCTGAGCTGGTAGGTGTGTCCCAGGACCGCGTAGTTGTGGGAGTGGGCGAGGTCGAAAAACAGCCCCATGGGGATCGAGACGACCAGCACAATCAGCTGGCCAGGAACTTTGCGCAGCGGCCCCAGATGCTGGCGGACAGTGGGCCAGGCGAACATGATCGCGAGACTCGCAACGCCGATCGTGGCGATGGCCGGATTGGCCTCCACGATGAATTTCGGAATCTGCAGCAAGAGAGCCAGCGGCCCCCCTTTGGCGTCTTCACCGAGAGCGACCGGGAACTGCTTCGCGATGATGATGACGCCGATGGCCGCCAGCATGCCGTGGACGGTGGAGGTGGGAAAGAACTCTCCCAGTATGCCGGCGCGCAGGCGCCCGAAGGCGATCTGCAGAACTGCGGCGGCGGCGCCGACCGCGAGCACGCTGCGATAGGCGTCAATGTCGGCCGGGGTGATCTGTCCCGAGAATCCGCGCCCGCCAAACTGCTCGACGGCGCCCAGCACAATGACAATCAAACCAGCCGCAGGCCCCTTGATCGTCATTTCGGAGTTGCTGAGAAACGTCGTCAGCAGGGCGCCGATGATCGCCGTGAAGACTCCTCCCAGCGATGGAAACCCGCTGGCGAGCGAAATCGCAATGCACAGCGGGAGCGCGATCAGGAACACCAGAAAGCCAGAGACGATGTCCTGTGCGAAGTACCGCCGGAATCCAGCCGCGTTGCCACGGGGAATTTCAGAAAGCGGTCGCGGATCGGGCTGCTGGGCCATCGGGGTCGTCCTGAGCCTCATGGAGAGGGCGGGGGCATTCAGTGGGCGGCGGTCATCGCCGCGGAGGCGGCGGGCTGGTCGAGCGGCAGCGGGTCGTGCTCCGCGTCGGATGCGTCATCGACGTGGTGCAGTCGGCGGGTTTCAACAATGTGCATCGCAGCGTCGTAGCGCGACTGGATCGTCGCCTGCGGGAACGCCCCGCCCACGATGATCAGCGACGCCAGGGTCAACACGGCCGCCTTCTCGCGGCCGCGCATGGCCAGCGGAATCGATGTCACATGCCGCACGCCGGTGAACAGCCGGAAGTACGCTGCGACAATCGCAATGCCATTCAGCGCGCCGGCCAGCACCACGATGGCGCCGACAAAGGGATACGTTTCGACAGCGCCGCTGATGAGCAGTTCCATGCCGACAAAACCAAAAGCGCCGGGGAACCCGATGCTGGCGAGTCCGGTCAGCAGGAAGAACACGGCCAGCATCGGCGTGTGCTCGTAGAGACCGTGGTGGTTGGCCAGCGAGATTCGCCCGAGCCGCGATTCCATGGACCGCAACGTCAGTCCGAAGCCCGCCAGGGCCAGAGAGTCCGACAGCCAGACGGCCAGCGAACCGGTCAGTCCGATCGGCCGTGCGGTTTCGAGTCCGACGAGAATCAGCGACGAATGGCTGAGCAGCAGGTAGCAGAAGAACCGGCGGGCCTCCTTCTGCACAATCGCCATTCCGGCCGCGTAAACAGAGGTGGCCAGCGACGCCAGTGCGATGTTCCGCATGACCCAGTCGGGAGCGATCGGCAGCACCAGCCGCACGGCGGCGTAGGCGCCGACCATCGGAGTGACGAACAGCAGGGCCGTGCCAAACGAGGCGTGCTCGAACAGGTCGGTCATCCAGGCATGGACCGGCACGCTGCCGGACCGAAGCAGCACGCCGCACATCAGCAACACGATGCCCACAGTGGACAGCGGCCCCTGCGGACCGCGCGCAAGCCACCAGCCGATCGACAGCAGGGCAACGAACAGCCCCATGTGCAGCAGAAACAGACGTCGGGGTTTCCGGCGCTCGCCGAGTTCCAGGAATGGCGGCACAACTCCCGCTGCCAGCAGCACGATGAGCAGCGCCGGTCGATGGCAGCTGAAGGTTGCCAGCAGGATCGCTTCACTGACCAGCATGCGTGCGAAGGAAAACCGGCGGACCTTTGTTCGCAGGGTCGACATCGCCGTCGCCAGAAACAGCAGGGCTGCCAGCGACAGCAGCGGGGCGCTGAGTGAATCGATGCACAGCCAGTCGATGCCGGGCAAGGTTTCCAGCCGGGGCCAGGGATCGATCGCCTGTTCGACTCCAAGCAGCGTGAAGTCGAGCCACATCGCCAGCGTGGCCGCCAGGGTCATCGCGCACAGGGCGATGCTGTACGTTTGAGCGGCCACGGAGTCGCGCACGCGCGAGATGCCCCACGCCCCCAGGGCGGGCAGGAGCACGCACAGCAGCAGCCAGGGGAAATGCAGTTCGTTCACAGCAGATCCTCCAGCGCCTGGCCGGCCGGAAGGACGTCGTCGGATTCGCGCGACTGCTCTCCCGACAGCCAGTCGGTCCACCGCCGCTCCCAGGCGTCGCAGGTCTGAAAGACCTTCAGAAACGGATCGACGACGAATCGGTTCAGCCCGAGGTCGAGGTAGCCGCGGTCGAGTCCCAGACGGTACATGCGAGCCGGGCCCACACCATCGACGAGGAGATCAACGATCGACGGGCGCGGCGCCAGACGGGCGCCGATGGCATTCTCGATGGCGTAATGGTCCCGCAGAATGGACGGAGCGCGCAGCAGTTGCAGCGTGCGCAGGCAGGCGTGGCCCAGCATGTGGCAGAGGGCGATGTAGCGGAACCCCAGGCCAATCTCGGCGACGATCAGCCCGACCTGCGTGACCGACGCAAACGCGAGGGCCGATTTGATGTCGGTCTGCACGCGTGCGGAAAGCGTCCCGACGAGAGCGGTCGCCAGCCCGACGAGCACCACCAGCACGCACAGGGCCGGCGAACGCTCGAGCAGCGGACCGACGCGCAACAAAAGGTAGGCGCCCAGATGAATGGAGAGCGCCCCATAGAACACAGCGCTGGACGGCGTCGGTCCTTCCATGGCCCTGGGCACCCAGCCGGAAAAGGGAACCAGCCCCGACTTTCCGGCTGCGGCGATCAGCAGCAGCAGGCCGATGCCGAACGCCGCTCCCGGGGAAATGTCGACATGTCCGCCGGGCCAGAGGCCGGATCCCATCAGCAGGTCGAAATCGCCGCCGCTGGCCGGCAGGTGATGCAGCAGATCGGCCGCGATCAGAAACGCGGCGTCGGCGATGCGGTAAATCGTCCAGACGCGCAGCCCGTTGCGGACGGGCATCTGCCGGTCATGGAAAAAGGCGATGAGCAGAGCCGAGGAGAGTCCGACCAACTCCCAACCGGCAAACAGGCTTTCGATCGTTCCGGCCAGCGACGTGAGCACCATGCCGAACAGAAACATGGCATAGAACGCAAAGAACCGCCGGAAGCCCGGTTCGCGGTGCAGATACTTGCTGGCGAAAGCGCCGATCACGCCGACCAGGGCAAAGGTGAGAATGACGAACGGTACGGACAGCCGGTCGAAGACGAGCTTCACGTGGAAATGAAAATGCGCGGCCGGAATCGACACCCAGTTTCCCAGTTCGATGGGAACATGCACCGCCCCCGTCGTGAGCATGACGACCAGCATGGTGACCGACGCCAGGAAGCCGAGGCAGACGAGAACCTGCGTGCTGCGGCTGATGGCTCGCTCGGTGAGCTTGAGGTCCCACAGCGTCGCGGCGCCGATCAGCATCAGCAGGGCGGCGGGGGCGGCGATCACGCAGTACCCGAGAAGTGTTGTCAGGGCGCCGCTGGTCACGAGTGGCCTCCCGTCCGTGGGGGCGGGGCCGCGGCCCCAATTGGCCGCATGGCGTTGCGGATCAGGGCAAAGCCGAGGTGATCGCGCCAGCCGCGATACCAGTCGACCGAGGACTCGACGGCGTCGATGTCGTGCGTCTCGGGGTGATAGTCGCGGAACGTTCCGTCCTCATACGTCCAGAGGCTCGGGGAATCGGGATCGAGCAGCGCCAGCTGGAGCCAACCGTTGCCGAAACAGCGGCTGAACTCGGGGTTGTCGGCAATCAGCGCCGCCATTCGATCGGGAGTTGTTTCGATGACGACCAGCAGCCGCATCGGCTCGTGAATCTCGACTGTCTGCCAGGGCAGTCCCATTCGCAGGTCGCTGGCCGCGCCGTCCATCACTCCCACCAGCGAAGTGACGTTATGCGGCAGCTTTGTTCCGCAGCCCCAGCCCTGGGGGTCGATGCGGGAGAAGAAATACTCAAGGTTGATGCCCATCGAAACCGGCGCCGCAGGGCGGAGAATGCGGGCGAGCGTTGCGGAATCGGAGCTGTCCTGCAGCGGATCGTAGGAAATGAAGAACGCGCGGCGATCACAGAACAGTCCGCGCGTCCGGTCGCGGCGCCCGATGATGAACAGCGCGTTCGTGGCATGCCCGAGCTCGGGACGCGTCTGTGCGAGATCTTCCGATCGTGCTTCGACATGCCGGCGGGCTTCGCCGAACGTCAGATCGAGAGGCGCTGAACTGAATCGCCGGCAACGTTCGTGGGCACAGCGGTCTCCCACCTCGTCCAGCAGCCGGACGATTTCCCGCAGGTCGTCCGCGTGCGATTCGGGGACCTCATCGAGGTCATAGAGTTCGACCGATTCATCACAGGTGTTGTGCCAGCCCCCCACGAAGCGGGTGTCATCGGGAATTGTGATGCCGCGCTGGCGAAGGAGGGAGCGCACTTCGGGGGAATTGAGCATCTGCGCAATGGCGCGGCCGTTCGGTCCCCCGGCGCTGCCGCCACAGGCGCCGCAGTCGTAAGCGGCCTTGTGGGGATTATTGGTGCTGGTGGAACCGTGTCCCAGAAACAGGACCAGCCGCGCAAACTGCGAGGTCAGGCCGATTGTTCTCAGGGCGCTCTCGGCGACGTTCGCGGCGTCGGCGGTGGTGTATCCAGGAGCGCCTGCGGCGGGTTCGGGCCGGGAATGAGTGTGGTCGAGGCACAGACGCGTGGCGGAGGGGGGGGCGACGAATCGGGCGGCCCGCTTGCGAATGCGTGCCGCCAGTCGCGGAGCCAGCACCCGCGCCACGAGCGGAGCCGACGCCAGCGGACCGAACAGCGTTGTCAGCAGCACTCCCCCGGTCGTGGTGCGGCTCCCCACCTGCACCTGCCGCGATGCGGCGCCGAGCGCCTTGCGATGCAGCGTGCGCCGACGGTGCGTTTCTTCAAACGACTCGGCCACCCGTTCCACCACGGCGTGCTTCGGCGTCACGACAATCGGACAGAGCGCGGCGAAGTGGGCATCGGCCACCCCGCGATAGCGCATCGCCACGCCGAAAAAACCGGGCATCGCGAACGTTTCGATCGATGGACACAGTTCCTCGAGCCAGCGGCGAAACGATTCTTCGCGATCGTCCATGCAGGAGATCGTCTGGAAGCGGGGGGCGACCCGTGGGTGAACCGGCAGCGAAGCCCGCACGCTGATCGCGTCGAGAGCACGGTGCCGGTACCGTCGCTCGAACGCCAGGTGGAACACTCGCCGCCGGTTCAGTCCCGAGAAGTCGTCGATTTCGTTCAGAACCCTCGTCCAGTCCTCGTGCCCGAGGTGAATCAGGTCTTCCGGAATCCATCCCAGCAACTGGGCGACCTGGAAGACCTGAAAGGCCCGCGCCTCCAGCGACCCCGCGTTCCGGCGCGGCTGGACATGGCGATGCCGCTGCCGCAGGGAGGCCAGCGGCCCCTCGTCGTTCAGCGATTCCCGGGCGACCTGCTTCAGCGCCGCGCGTTCCAGGATCAACCGGACGGCGAGAAACCCGGTGAGACTTCCTTCCGGCAGATCGCGGACCAGCAGGCCCGGCTGGGTTTCCGACTGCCAGATCAGACTGGCCCAGCCGCGCAGCACGGCCAGCGTCGCCGCCAGAAACGCATCCGTTTCGACTTCCAGAACTCCCAGGTCCCGCAGCGATTCGTGAATCGATTCGAGTGCCGAGGAGCGAGCCGCCCGCAACCGGGCAATTTCGGGGCGGACAGCCTGCATCCAGGGGGCCGCCGGTCCGGTCGAGGCTCCGTACAGCGCCAGAAACGCCTCGAAGAACCCGGCGTCGCGATGGGGCAGGGTCACATTCGCAAAGCCCTGGTCGACGAAGGCCGCGCAGAAGGGGATCAGAACCTCATTGACGAGCAGGTCGGAATCGCCGCCCGAAGCATCCAGGAGCAAATCGCGATGCCGGACCGCTGGCGGCACGCTCACGCCGACAGGTCGCACCGCCTGCGTGCCAAACAGGCACGCCCGCCACAGCACGGCGAGCGTGCATTCCTCCCAGTCGGCGTCGGTCCAATGTTCAACATCCGGCGACGCCAGGTCGTCCAGCAGCACACCGAGCGCGGACAGGAGGGATGGGGAGAGCGCTGCGCGATTCGCAACCTGCGGCCTGACGTCGCGCATCAACCAGCGCCGCGTCCCGGAGATCAGCGCCAGGCGCTGCGCCGGCTCGACATCCGTTCGGAACGTCCGCAGTGCATTTGATTCAGCCACCAGCCAGCGCAGCTCTGGAGTCGAAGCGAGCTGCACGGGCGACTTCAGCATCGCCATGCGCAACGACAGACGCGTGGCCGACAGGACCGGTTCGTGAGCCCGCTCACCGAGATCGCGCTCAAGCACGGCGACCAGATCGGCGGTCTGAATCCGGCCCGACTGGAGCTTCTCGCGATACTCGTCCTCGAACAGGTAGGGATGGCAACCAAAGAGCCGAGCCCCCTCGACCACCCCGGTTTCAAACGGCAGATGCTCGAACGCATGCAGGGGGTTCTGCGTCACGAAGGACGTGATCGGTCGCTGGATCGGCAGCAGGCCGGCCGCATGCCTGATGCGCTCTGCGAGCCAGACGAGATCGCCGTCCAGGGAATGTCTGGTTCGGGTTTCGGGGTTCCGCAGGGTGGCCGGCATGCGACGATTCAGAAACTCTCACCCACGCAGGCCGACCGAGCGTCCAACCCGAAAGATAAATTGAAGGTGAAACAAAAATAAGATTTTCTTCATCAATGGTCAACTGTTTTTCTGCAGAATTGGAGAGCGGCGTGTTGGCGTTCCCAAAGGTGCGGGTGGGTGGGACACCGTGGCAACGCGTACGCCCACCCCACAATCGCCGCTGGAAGTGCGGCATAACATGCACAACTCAAAAGAGATGCGCCACACTTCATCGAGGCGAGCCATCTGCGGGGGACGACATCCACCGCGCGGCCGACGACGGGTTTCGGACGATCGACTCAGGCGGACGCCGATCGAGTGATGGGCAACAGCCGGTTGTCAGTGGGCGTGTTTGAAGGCGGGGGCGTCCGGATTTCCACTGGCCAGCACACAGGCCAGCAGGTCGAGGATCTGCTCGCGATCCAGCGAATTCAACAGTCCTGCGGGCATCAGTGACTGGGGGAAATTCGCCGCGACTCGATCGCGCTTTTGGCGATGGTCAGTTCTTTGGCCGGCGGAAGGCGGGTGACGGTCGTCAGCTTCACCTTCATGCCAGGCTGCACCGTCAGTCGGGCGACGTCGTATATCATCCGCTCGGGCATCGCGGCGATGCAGTCGGTCGCGAGTTCCGGAGTTGGCCGCGTGGGTCTGACCGCCCCCGCCCCGTTCGGGGCCCCGGCTGCCGTCGCCCCCCAGGCCGCCGCCGTGGTGCGGTGGAGCCGCGCCGCCAACGCTGCAACGCGAATCAGTGAATCGGGATCCGCAGGCCGTCGTAGGCGAGATTGACGTGATCGGGCAATTCGCGATTCGTGCGGTCGTAGTCGAGCCGGTGCGAAACATGCGTGAGGAATGCCTCTCGCGGCTCGAGCCTGGCAATGACTTCCAAGGCCTGCTTCACGTTGAAGTGCGTGGGATGCTCCTCTTTCCACAGCGCGTCGAGCACCAGCGTGTCGAGCCCTTCGAGCAGCTCCATGGATTCCGGCGGGATGTAACTGACATCAGTGCAGAACGCCACGTTGCCGATCCGGAAGCCAAGCACCGGCAACCGGCCGTGCATCAGCCGCAGCGGCTGAATGGTCAGCCCGAGCAGTTCGACCGCATGAACACCGATCGTGCGGAATTCGAGGTTGGGGTACGAATGCCACGTATCGCGGACCGTCGGATCGAGGAACGCGTACGAGAATGATTGCCGCAGCGTGGCTTCGACATTCGGCTCGCAGTAAAGGGGAACCGGTCCCTTCCGCTTGTAGCCGAACACCCGCAGGTCATCGAGCCCGAGAATGTGGTCGGCGTGGGCGTGGGTGTAGAGAACGGCATCCACGGACGTGATTCGTTCGCGGGTCAGCTGCAGTCGCAGTTCGGGCGACGTATCGATCAGAAACGCGCCCTCCGGCGCGGCCACGTAGACCCCGGTTCGCGTGCGATGGTTCCGCGGGTTGTCCGACAGACAGACCTTGCAGTCGCAGCCGATCATCGGAACGCCCATGCTCGTGCCGGTGCCCAGAAGCGTCATGGAGGCCATCGGAGAGCGATCAGACATCGAGGCAGTCACGCGAGCACTTCGGCTCGATTCGGGGCGGAGCGCGATCAGGGACGGAGACGGGCACGCGCTGCAGGCAGCGACCCGTCTGCATCAGGATAGTCGTTTCCCACGCCGTCCGGGACCGCGCACCCAACATTCTCCCGCACCACCGCCAATCGGCCTGGAGCCGCAACCGCGATCATTGAGCCGGCCCCGATGACGCGGCGATTACCGGATCAGATACGCCTGCCCGCGCACTCGCAGCAGCAGTTCTTCGTCGTCCGCCTGGTTCGACAGCACCTGGTTCTCCCCCGGCGTATTGCCCGAAACCAGCGCGAAATACTCCGGCGAGAAGCGTTCGATGGTGATGATCTGCGCGGCGTCCTGTACCACGTCCAGGTTGGCCGTCTCGGGCGTCACCACAATCTTCCCGCGTTTGTAGAGCGCCGTGTGGCCAAGTGTGCGGACGGTCGACACCACGACCGGCCGGTCGTCGAGCCCCTGGTAATGCGCCGCTCCTGCGGGGGCGGCGCTGGCGGGGTCGAACACCAGCATCGGGGTGGAACTGGCTCCTTTCAGCGCCTGCTTGGCACCGCGCTGCGCCACCCCGCCGCGACCTTCCGCGTTGCGAACGAGCAGCTCAAGTTCGCGGCCCGCCAGGGCCTGGTTCGATGGCGACGCCACGTCCGGCCGGACCGTTTCATCCGCCAGAAACGAAGTGTACGGCGTGAGAATGCCGTGTCTGGTCGACAGCGCGACCAGCTCATTCACGAGTTCCTGGTTCGGTCCATCCAGGTCGAGCTGGTCGATCAGTTCGCCGATCCGCCGCGTTGCCCACAGCTTCTCGACGAACGCCAGCGACTGATCGCCGCTCTTCTCGACGAACTCGACCGGGAAGTCGAATGTTTTCAGGTCGGTCCCGATCGATCCCGACAACGCCGCTTTCGCCGCGCCGAAGCGGCGATAGCGCCCGACAACGACCAGTTGTTCACCCGCAAACAGGTCGAAGCTCGAAGCTGGGTAGGTTCGGCTGATCGGGGCCGGACCCGACCAGGGTCCATCGAACTCAAACCGTAGTTCAACATTGGTCAGCACAGGCGAGGCGATCCGGCTGAAGACACGGCTGACGGCGACTTCGATGTCTTCCTCCGGGCGCACGTACTCGCTCGCCCCCGAGTTCTCGCGCGCGAGCCGGTCGAGCAGCCGGCTGTTCACGTCGTACCCGACTCCAAAACTGATCAGCCGCAGATGAGGCCGGTTGGCGGCTTTCACAGAGGCCGCGATTTTCGATTCGTTGGTCTCGCCAACGGTCGGCAACCCGTCCGTCAGAAACAGCACGAACGTCGGCCGGGTGGCGTCCGTCAACGGTTTGAGGGCGGTCGCCAGGGCGTCGTGAATGTTGGTGCCGCCGCCGGCGAACAGTCCGTCGGCATAGGCGATCGCCGCCCGGCGGGTGTCGTCGTTGAAGCGTTCGAGTTCGGGCCGGAACGACTCAACTGCCCCCTCGTACGACACGATGTTGAACAGGTCCCCCTCGCGCAGATTGTTGAGGACCGACTTCAACGCCTGCCGCGCCTGCTCGATTTTCTTGCCGCTCATGCTTCCGCTGCGGTCCACGACGAAGACCACCGTCTTCGCGACCGGCGTGGCGTCCGGGGCTGACAGCTCGGGGGTGGTCAGCAGCAGGAAGTAGCCATCGTCGTGGCCATCCGGCCGGTAGGTGAGCACGCTCGCCCCCACCTGGCCCGGCTGCACGTCGTAGAAGAGCCGGAAGTCGCCGGTCGGCACGTCCTGCGTCCGGCTGAACGTCACAATGGCCCGCCGGTTGTCCGGCCGTTCAATCTGGATCGCGTGCGTCGGGCTGTAGACGTTGCGGATCTCCACCTGGCTGTCGATCGCCACTCGCACGCTCAGCTTCTCGAGCGGTTTCGAGGTGAACTTCGCCGTGCCGAGCGGGTACAGCAGTTCGGTCAGCGACTGGTATTTTCTCAGCAACTGTTTGTATTCGAGGACCACCTGGCGTTCAGCTCCGGGCGGAATCGGAAAGACGCTGGTCTGAAACATCCCCTGGCCCATCCATTCCAGCAGAGCCGGATCGCGATGGGACCGCACGATGGCTTCATAGCGCTGGCGGGCCTCCTCCTTCGACAGCAGTCGGGCGGGGAATTCCTTGCCGTCCACCAGCAGGGTCAGCCTGTCGATCGCGCCATCGTAGGGAAGCGGAAATAGGAACTGGGCTTCCAGCTGGGTCGGGCCGTTGTTGACGAATGTCTGCGTCACCTGGACGCGGGCCACCTGGTCGGTGACGCGGGCGTCGATTGCGAGATCCCTGACGGAGTACTGGACCGGGGGAGTGGGGACCGGGGGATTCGGCAGCGGGCGGGGAATCGGCCGGGGGAGAGGCATCGGCCGGTCGGGCAGGATCAGAATTCCCTGCCCCTGGACAGAAGATGCCGAGACGGTCAACAGGGCGAAAAACGCCAGCAGGCAGCGCAGCATGACAGTCTCCCCGCGAGACAGGAACGGGCCTTTCAGGCCGCGGCAGCGCGGCGGGCCCGTCTTCAGAGACGGTTCGCAGCGGCGACTCGTTCCCGTTTTTTCAGCAGCGGAAAGAACTTCCTGCCGGGACAGCGCTCGTGAATGCAGCGCGGCTGGCCGTCAGCCGCGGTTCGCTGGGCCCGGAATCGGCGTCTGCTTACTGCAGCGGCGCCGTGGACGGCGGGTACGACAGAATCATGTCCCGCGCCGATTTCGCGTCGGGACGCAGCGTGCCCATCACGGCCAGGAGCGCAGTGGCTTCCACGGGATCGGTCACCGACGCGGCATGGTCGCGCAGCCGGGTCAGGTCGTCGCTCGAAACGAGCAGACCGAACCGTTGAATATGAAACGCCAGCTGCCGGGCGGCGGAAATCCGCAGGGCCGGGTCAATGGAATCGCCCACGGCCGTATCGAGCAGACGCTGCTGCGCGGTGGGGGTCGCGATCGCTCCCAGCGCGAGAATGCACGAACGCCCGACATCGGGATCGTTCACATTGTCCGCCAAGGCGGTTTCCGCGGGAGCGAGATCGAACAGGTCGGTCCGCATGCCGGTTGCGATGTGCTCCAGCCACAGCGCGGCCGACTTCCGCTGGGCCAGCCGCTGCGGTTCCGTCAGTCGCGGCGGCGACACCTGCGCCATCAGCGGTCGCACCTGCTTCATGAGGTCGATCGCGTTGTTCGTTTCCTCGATGTACGACACCAGCGGATAGGCTTCCGTCAGGTGCTTCACGCGGTCCTGCATGCCGACAGGGCCATAGATGGCGATTGGCAGGCTGGCGGTCCGCGAGTCGGCCCGCAGGTTGGCGACCGTCTGCGACAGTTCCCAGCGGATGGCGTTCAGGTGCACGACGGCAATGGCGACATCGCCATGGGCCGCCGCCTGCTGAAAGCCGTCCTGGCCGGTCCGTGCAATGCGCGGGTCGTAGCCCAGCGTGTTGAAGTAATCGGCAACCAGAATGGCCCGCGAGGCATTGGGATCGATGACCACGCTGTCGGGCCGGCTGTCCCCCGCGAGAGTGCGGGCCAGAACCGCCACCACCTGCTGCGAATTGGGGAACGGCTGAACGGGATCCCACTGCAGAATCGTTTCAGCCGCGGCGAACTGGATGCGCGGCGACGGTGCGGCCAGCGCCTGCAGCACGGCCGACGGCCGGCCGTTGACCGATTCATCGAGCTGCCGCCGCGAGCCGTTCTGCTCCAGCACCCGCAGCCCCTGCAGCACGGCCGCCGGCTGGTTCAGCGACAGCGACCGATGCACGACTTCGTCCGCCAGTTCCGGACCTGCGGCCAGCAGCAGCGAGTGCGCCGTGCCGGGGCCTTCCGGAGTCGGGTTGTCCCAGCCGGCGGCTTCCACGTCGCGCGCCAGCAGAATCGCCATCAGCAGCACCTGCGGTTCGCGCCGGTCGCCCGACAGCTCCAGCGACTCGCGGGCGAACTGCTCGGCGATGAACAGGTCGGCTTTGGCCGGCGTGGTCCGCGTTTCGACCAGCAGGTTCTGGGCGTCGTCCCAGGTCCACAGCCCGACCAGTCCATCGTCGGCCGTCGGCAGCGGCTGCTGGTGGGTGAAGTAGCTTTCGGCCACGGCGCGCAACCGGTCGGCGACGCCGAACGCGTTCACGCGGTCGAGGTTCATCGCGTTGCCGGTCAGAATCTGGGCCAGCGACCGCCGCGCCTGCTGCCGGAGCGCTTCCGGAGAACCGGGGGCGAATGCCGGCGCCCAGAGCGCCAACTCGGCTTCCTTCCCGCGAATGCTTCCCAGAGCATCAGCCGCCAGACCACGAATCGACTCCGGCCCCGTCCGCAGGGCGCCGACCAGCGGCATGACCGCTTCCGGGCCGATCTGCACCAGCGTGGCCACCGCCAGATCGACCGGAATCGGCCTCTCGTCGCTCATCACCCGGCGCAGCAGGTGCGTGACGGCATGCTGCCGGAGGTGCTTCAGTTCCAGCAGGCCCTGGTCGCGCTGCCGCGCGGTGCCGCTCAGTTGATCAATCAGCCGGTCAATGACGTTCACGTCCGTCATGCGGGCCGTCGCCGCCTGCCGGACGCGGTCCAGCAGGTCGAGCGACGCCGGTTGCAGCTCTTGCGTTTTCGACAGCTGCAGGAACGTCGCCGTTCCATACCGGGCGCGCAGGTCGAGCAGGAAGTCATCTCCCGGCTCGGATGCCACAAACGCTTCCAGGTAGCGCCGGGCGACATCGGGACGGTTCAGCTGCAGGGTCAGCAGCACGGCGTCGAAGAGTTGTTCGGGAGTCTTCGGCTCAGCCGGCAGCGGCGACGCCGCACCGATGGCGGCCGCTTCCTGCCCATACGTCGCCGCCTGCGGCGCGACGAACCCGGGCGCAATCACCAGCGACGTTCCGGCGGCAAGCGACAACCAGCGGCATCGAACAGTCCTGCGCATGGCCGGATTCTCTCCCAACAAGTCCAGAAACATCGTCCCCGGCCCGCGGGCAGGCCAGAGAATCGTCATCATCGTCCCAACCGCCGCGCCGCGGGTGCGCACGGCGACCGCCAGGGAGCGGAAACCACACGCAATTCTATCGAATGCCACAATACGCCTGCTTGAGACCCGGCGGAAGATGCCGTCTGGAACACACGGTTCGGGGTCCAGACGTGGCCATTGCACCGGTCGAAGGGCCGGCCGGCCCCCGTTGAGTACAATCTCAGACACGCCACGAACACGACATCGCACTCCAGGGAGGAACCAGAACATGCACGACGCCGTTCAGCGGGCACTGGCCGGGTTCGACCTCGCGGCAAAGGAGCGTCTCGCAGGGGTGGGCGTCGCCGTCGGGCGCGACTGGACTGGCGGGTCGGGCTCGCCGCTCGCCGTCCGTTCACCCATCGACGGCGCAACGCCAGGCGACATTCGCATGGCCACGCCGGTCGAGGCCGCGGCCGGCGCCCGCCACGCGGCTGCGGCCTGGACCGCCTGGCGAATGGTCCCGGCTCCGGTCCGGGGCGAGTTCGTGCGTCAGGTGGGCGTGAAACTTCGCGCCGCAAAGGCCGACCTGGCCACCCTCATCACGCTGGAAGCCGGGAAGATCACGCAGGAAGCGCTCGGTGAAGTGCAGGAAATGATCGACATCTGCGACTTCGCGGTCGGGCTCAGCCGGCAGCTGCACGGGCTCACCATTGCCAGCGAGCGTCCGCGGCATCGGCTGATGGAGCAGTGGCATCCGCTCGGGCCCGTGCTGGTGATTACGGCGTTCAACTTTCCCATGGCCGTCTGGGCCTGGAACGCCATGCTGGCCTGGGTCTGCGGCGACCCTGTTGTGTGGAAGCCGTCCGAGAAAACGCCGCTGTGCGCCGCGGCCTGCACCGCGATTGTGCAGAGCGTTCTGCGCGACAACCCGCAGATTCCCGATGGCGTCTGCGGACTCGTCATCGGCGGTCGGGATGTCGGCGCGGCTCTTGTCGACGACCACGCGTTTCCCCTCGTCTCGGCCACGGGATCGGTGCCCATGGGGCGCGCCGTCGGGCAGCGCGTTGCAGCGCGGTTCGGACGTTCGCTGCTTGAACTCGGCGGCAACAACGGACTGATTGTCACGCCCTCGGCCGACGCGGAACTGGCGGTCCGGGCGATCGTGTTCGGTGCGGCCGGCACATGCGGACAGCGGTGCACCACGCTGCGCCGGCTCTTCCTCCACGACTCGCGCTATGACGAACTGCTCAGTCGACTCCAGGCGGCGTACGCTAACCTGCCCATCGGAGACCCATCCCAGCCCGGCGTGCTCGTCGGCCCGCTCATCGATGAGGCCGCTTACAACGCCATGCAGTCGGCCTTAAAGACCGCCCGCGAACAGGGAGGCCGCGTCACGGGCGGCGAGCGGGTGACCGAGGACGTCCCCACCGGCGGTTTCTATGTCCGCCCTGCGCTGGTTGAGATCTCGCCCGAAGCCGCGATCGTTCAACAGGAAACCTTCGCTCCGATCCTCTATGTCATGCGTTACGATCACCTGCCTGATGCAATCGCCCTTCACAACGCGGTTCCGCAGGGGTTGTCGTCCGCGATTCTCACGAACGATCTGCGCGAGGCGGAGCTGTTCTGTTCACCGGCCGGTTCCGATTGCGGTCTGGTCAACGTGAACTGCGGCACCAGCGGGGCCGAAATCGGCGGTGCCTTTGGCGGCGAGAAGGAGACCGGCGGCGGACGCGAGTCGGGCTCGGATGCGTGGAAGATCTACATGCGGCGCGCGACCAGCACGATCAACTGGTCGGGAGAACTGCCGCTGGCCCAGGGGATTCAGTTTGACCTATGAGCACGAACACCGGTTCTGAGGCAACGATGGCGTCCACCCTTCGCCCGGGCCGATATCGGCACTATAAGGGGAAGGAATACCTCGTGCTCGGCATCGCCCGACATAGCGAAACCGAAGAGGAACTGGTCGTTTATCGCCAGGACTACGGCGACCGCGGCCTGTGGGTGCGGCCCGCGGCGATGTTTGCCGGGAGCGTGGAACTCGATGGCCAGCGCGTGCCGCGTTTCGAGTTTGTCGAGTCCGCGGCAGAGGACGCTGCGCCGGCCGATCAGTTCCCGGCGGACTGAGGTCGAAACTCGCGATCAATCGACGACGAGTTCGAATGGGAAGTCGGTTTTGCCGGCTTCGATCGTGGCCGTGAGGATCGACTGCGAGTGATAGCGCGGCGGCAACCCTTCTGCGATGACGTCGATCATTTCGCCAGTGTCGCTGTCCTTCACCTTCTTTCCGGTCGGTTTGGTCCACCGGATTTCCACACGGTACTTGCCGGCGTTCGGACCAAGGTTTTCGGGAACATCGTACTTCCCGTTGGTAATCGGTCCGCCGGCGGGACGCTGCCCTTCCTGCGTGGCGATGAAAGAGATCGAGCCTGATTCCAGCGGCTTGCCGTTGACAGTCACCTCCCCCTTCACCGGAAAGCGCTGATCGGTGTAGGCGCCGGTTTCGACGGTTGGACAACCGGCAAACAGCACAGCAGCAGACAGCAGCACGACAAGACGGGACATCGCAGAGTCACCCCGGGAGCGGAAGACCGAGAAGCCGGCGAGCGGTGAAGGCCATCACGCTCGCCGAACTGGAAACAGAAGACAGCAGTCCGCATCGTCGGCGGACTGCTGTCCGACAAAAACTCCGACCGCAGTGGGAATCAGAATTCGCCGACCGGCTGCCCATCGTTCAGGAAGAACAGGTTCTGCATGGTGAATCCGGAACCAGCGAGGTTCACGTTCATGGCTACGCAGCCGGTCGTGCTCTGGGCGGCGGGGTTCGTCGCGATGTTCTCGCTGACGAACCGGACGGCTCCGTCGCTCATCAGGAAGTGAGCGCCGCCCGTGTGGTTGCTGCTCATGTTGTGACGGACACAGCCGGCGTCGCCGCCGTGGCCATTGTTGGCCGTGGTCGGATTCGGGAAGTTGATCGGCCAATTGACCCGGAACTTCCAGGCGGCGTCAGTCGCGGATGTCCGGCCGAAGATGATGGCGCCCGTCTGCCGCTTGCCAACCGGTTCGCGTCGCAGGGCCCGTTCCGAATGCATGAACGTGTTGCTCGTGCCATCGAGAATGTCGCGGATGCGCACGCGCGTGTTCACGTTGCCGATGACTTCGCTGACCGGATAGTTGCTGGTGGCGAAGCTCTGGTGGAAGTGGTTGATGTCGTCGCCGGCATCTGAAGGGCAGCGGAAGCTGGCAATCGGCGACTGCAGCACAGCCTGGCCCGTCGTCGCGGGGAACAGCGTCGTGGCGGCCGGCATGCCGCAGCCAGTTCCTGGAGCGATGAGATTGTACAGAGGAGCTTGTTCAATCATTGGCAGCAGGAACGTGTGACCGCCCCAGAAACGCCCAGCGCTTCCGGCCGCGGCCAGATCGCAGGAGGCGCCCGGATCGATGACGCCCGGCGGGAAGGTATTCGCGGTGTCGTGGTAATTGTGCATCGCCAACCCGAGCTGCTTCAGGTTGTTCTTGCACTGGGTCCGGCGGGCCGCTTCACGAGCCTGCTGCACGGCCGGCAGCAGCAGGGCGATCAGGATGGCGATAATCGCAATCACCACCAGCAGTTCGATCAGCGTAAAGCCACGCATCAGCATACGTCCAGCGGACGTCGAATTCCTCATGACAACTCCCCCGAGTCAAGCCAGAAGTGGAACGACAAAGATTTGCGACAGAACGCGCAAATTAGACGACATTGACGCTATCAGCACTCTTGTCAAATTTCAATGAGCGACCTGCAAACTTCCTCGTGCAGGTTGACCCTGAGTCGCCCGCGTTGGCCACGACGGTTGTATTCCGCAACAGCTCCTGGTGGCGACATAAGCATTTTCGAGCGCGAATGCCTTCCGGCGCGGCAGTCCACCAGTCCTCGTGGGGCATTTCCCGGGGCCGTGGTTGATCTTCAGACGTCCGGCGAATCCCAGGATTTCGCCTGGCCGAAACCGGGCCCGCGTCGGCGGGGTGCAGGAACAATTGATTTGGAGAACCCCGGCTTCTTGCCTCCCCCGCGGAGGACGTCTCCAAGAGGCGGGCAGAATCCTTGATCCAGGAAGCCGGAGTGCTTGCGCACCGCAGTCCGCTCCGACCTTCCTTCGTTCCGGTCTGCGGGCTTCACTCTTCGCCGGCAGCGGTCGGGAGGCTACAATTGCGGTTAACCCTCTGGAGCTCAACGATGCTTCTTCGCCGCGTCCTCGCGTCCCTGGCAGTTGGCCTCGTTCTGGCTGCGCCCGTTCCCGCAGCGGCATGCCCGCTGTGCAAGCTCGCGAATGAGTCGGACCAGCACGATGAAGAAGCGAATCGCCGGCCTCAGGCGTACATGTACAGCATCCTGTTCATGCTCTCGATGCCCGCCACTTTGCTGACCGGTTTTTCGTTTGGCTTTTACCGGCTCTGGAAGAACCACCAGTTGCTGGTCGGCGAACAGGAGCTTCCGGGCGATGACCTGATCGTCTGATGCCCTCCCGCGGCCCGAAAACGACCCCTTCTTCCGCTTCTTCACCCATCACCGGAGCGGAGCCTCGCAGCGCCCCGAAAACGGGCCCGGTCCGAAGTCCCGAGCGACGGGCCGCCCTGGCCCTGGCGTTTGCGGTCGCCAGCGGACTCGTGTTTTCCATTCATCCGGCCTCACTGGCCTTCTGGGACTCCGGCCGAACCAGCTACTGGCGCACGCTGTATGTGCCGGGCGAACGTGCCCGGCAGTACGCGAAAATCGCGCGGCTCATCCCGGCCTCGGCCCGCGTCGCTTCCACAGACTTTGTCCACCCGCGATACACCCATTTCGAGCGGTCCTACGACTACAGCGACTACCCCCGCATGGTGGCCGACTATGAGGACAAGGTTCCCGACGACACCGACTACATCGTCATCGACACACGGCATCCGTACAGCAGGGTGCGGTCGCTGGCGGACGTTCGCGAACTGAAAACCCAGCCCGGGCTATGGGATGTTCTGCCGGATGAAACGGACGGGCACTTTATTGTTCTGAAGCGCCGACTGGCAGATTGATGGAGAGCAAACGGATGCGTGCGCTGCACTGGCTTGTCGCCCTGGCTGTTTTTCTGGCCGCCCACAGTGCGCTGGCGGCTGATGTCGCAGCGCTCCCGATCGGAAAGGGGGCGTACCAGTTCGCGACGGAAGCAGAGCCGCTGGAGGTCCACTACTTCAAGCCGGCCGGCCTGACCGCCGAATCACCGGTCTGGTTCGTGATGCACGGCGTGAACCGGAACGCGGACGAGTACCGCGACAACTGGATCGAGCTCGGGACCACGCATCGCGCGCTGATCGTCACTCCCCGGTTCTCGAAAGAGGCGTTCCCGAACTATCAGACCGGCGAACTGCGGGACGCTTCCGGGGCGTTGCGGCCTCCCGAAAAAACCGCGTTCCGGTTGCTGGAGCGCGTGTTCAGCGATGTCGTCGAACGTGAAGGACTGACCTCGACCAGATACTGCCTGTTCGGCCATTCCGCCGGCGGGCAGTTTGTGCATCGCATGGTTCTGTTTGAACCGGAGCATCGGATCGCCATTGCAGTGGCCGCCAACGCCGGCTGGTACACCGTGCCGGTTCAGTCGGCCGCGTTTCCCTATGGAATGGGTGGCACGGGCTCGACCGACGAATCGCTGGCCCGCGCGTTTGCGACTCCGCTGTGCGTGCTGCTGGGAGAGGCCGACACCGATCCGATGCACCCGCAGCTGAATCGTTCAGCCCGCGCCAATGAGCAGGGTCCGCACCGGCTGGCCCGCGGACGCTACTTTTTCGACGCCGCGCGCCGCGAGGCGGAACGCCTGGAGATTCCCTTTCGGTGGACGCTCGAGACGGTGCCAGGAGTCGCGCACTCGAACGGACGAATGGCGCCCGTGGCCGCCCGGCTGATGGCGGACGCCCTCCGTTCGGGCCCTCCACAGGCCGACGCTCCACAGCCTGCCGCTCCAGAGGCCGACGGGCGCCGCGACTCCAGCGACTGAACCAGACCGCTGGCGGCGCGGCGGTCGAAATCGCTGACTACTGCAGGTGGATCAACCCACGCTTCAGCGCGATCGTGACGGCATGCGTGCGGTCGGTCGCGTTCAGCTTGGCGAGAATGTTCTGCACGTGAATTTTGACCGTTCCGACGGACGGACCGAGCTTGGCCGCGACTTCCTTGTTTCCGTAACCCTGCGCGACGAGGCTGAGGACTTCGATTTCGCGCGGGGTGAGAGTGGGCTGCGAGAACGAGGCCGCGAAACGCTGGGCCGTGTCCTCCGAGAAGAGTTGACCGCCATCGTGGACGCGGCGGATGGCGCCGAGAATTTCAGAGTGGACCGATTCCTTGAGGATGTATCCGCGAACGCCCGCCTCGAGCGCCCGGAACACATCGTGATCGCCGTCGTAGCTGGTGAGCGCGATGAAGCGGGCGTCCGGAAACTCGCTGCGGATCGCCGTGACGGCCGCGGTGCCGTCCATCACGGGCATCTTGAGATCGATCAGCGTGACATCCGGCTGCAGCCGGCGGAACATCGCGAGCGCTTCCTCGCCATTCGAGGCTTCTCCGACGAGTTCCATGTCCTCCTGCTGATGCAGGATCGCGGCAATTCCCTTGCGGACGAGGGGGTGGTCGTCCACGCAGAACACGCGGATGGTCTGTTGGGCGATGGTTTCAGTCATTTGAGATCCGACTTCCGGAATGCGGCGGATGGTGCAGCCCCGCCGGGGTGAACGTCGCCTCCCAGAGGGAGGTCGACAAGGATGGTTGTCCCGGCTCCCGGCCGGCTTTCAATGGTCAGGTCGGCGGCGATCTGCCGGGAGCGTTCGCGCATGCCGATGAGTCCGTAGTGGCGATGGGCGGTTTGCTCGCGTTCGGCGACCGAGAACCCGATGCCGTCGTCGCGAACGCGCAGCGCCAGTCGCCCCGGATGCTGCAACAGGGCGACATCAATCGTGCGCGCGTTGGCGTGACGGGCGGCGTTGGCAATGGCCTCCTGCGCGATGCGCAGCAGGTTGAACTCCACTTCGACGGGCAGGCTGGGGGCTGCCGGCGGCAACTCCAGCTGCAGCCTGACATCGCGGGTTTCGGTGAGCTGACGGGCCGTCTGCTCGATGGCGGCCGACAGACCCATCGAGGATCCCAGCGAGTTTCTCAGGCCGGCGACCGACTGCCGCGCTTCCCGCAGGCAGGCGCCGGCGTCGGCGATCACCTCCTGAATTGACTGCTGCAGGGCCGCGTCGCTGACCCGGGCGGAGACCGCCTGCATCTGCATGGTGACGCCGGAGAACCCCTGAATCAGCGTATCGTGCAGTTCGCGGGCAATGCGGGCGCGTTCGGAAACGATGGCGTCCATGCGGGTGCGCACCTGGAGCACCCGCAGACGCAGAAACAGCCAGACCGATCCGAGAACAAGCAGCCCCAGCACGACCGGGAACCAGAGGGTTTGCCAGAATGCGGCCGGGAGCGTCAGCTGGATGGGCAGCGCCGCTTCGGTCCAGGGTTCCCCGGGGTTGGCGGCGCTCACCCGGAAGGTGTACTGACCGGGCGGCAGGTTCGTGTAGAAGGCCTCGCGGCGGGAGCCGGCGACGATCCAGTCCCGATCGAAGCCTTGCAACTGGTAGCGGAAGTTCGTTCGCGTGGGCGAGGCGTAGCTATGGGCCGTATAGCGGACAGACAGGTTCAGCGGACCGGGGGGCACGGTCAGCGGCAGGTGGGTCTGGGTGGGCCGGCCGTTGACCTGCAGGCGGGTGACGGCGACTTTCGGCGTCGGCAGTCCGCGAAACAGGTTCTCTGGATTGACGACAATGACGCCGTGAATGGTGGAAAACCAGATTCGGCCATCGGTGGTCCGCGTGACGGCGGGCTGTGCGCCGCGCTGGCATTCCACGGTTCGCAGGGCTTCGGTCGGGCTGAGCGACCAGCAATCGAGCGGTTTGCCGCTACCGGGCTGGAAGGCCATCAGTTCCCGGCGGCGCACGGAAAACACTCCGCGACTGCACCCCATCCACAGCCGCTGACGATCGAGTGCGATGCCGACGATCTCGTCGTCGAACAGGCCGTCGGAAATGGTGTAAGTGGTCATGCGGCCCTGGTTGAGCTGCAGGAGGCCGAAGCCGCGCGCCGCCAGCCAGTATTCGCCTTCCGGGCCGCGGGCGATCGCCGTCACGTTCTTCAGCCAGTCGGGGTCGCCGGGGAAGTGAGTCACTTCTCCCTCATGCAGTCGGACGACCCCCCTGGCGGTGGCGGCCACGATCCCGTCGTCGCCCGCGTTGAGGAGGGTGAAGACGGACGCAGTCGCCAGTTCCTGATCGGCGAAGGCCGGCACAAAACGGTCGCCGCTGAGCCGCACCAGCCCCTGCAGCGTGCCGGCCCATAATTGCCCGGCGTCGTCGATCGCCAGGCAGGTCACATGATTGACAGGCAGTCCGTGAGCGCGCGAGTAGCTCTCGACGATTTCGCCGTCGCGCCACAGCGAGACGGCGCCGTCAGCAGCAATCCACAGTTCGGAATTGCGACCGGCCGCCAGTGCGCGGATGTGGTTGTTGGGCAAACCATTCCTGCGGGAGACGACCGTTTCGCATCGCCGCCCGCGATACTGCGACAGCCCGCCCCCCAGCGTCCCGATCCAGACTTGGCCATCGGCATCTTCCACGATGGGGCCGGCCTCGTTGGTGGGCAGGCCTTCCGTTGTGGTGAGAGGAATGGTCCGGCGGTCGATCAGCTGGTTCAGGCCGTGTCTGGTGCCAATCCAGAGGTTGGTTTCATGGTCCTCATAGATCGTCAGCACGGCGCTTTGCGTCAGGCCGTCGCGGGTGCCGAAGCGTTCCATGTCCGATTCGGCCGTCACGGGAAAGGTCGTCAATCGGCACACGCCGTTGCGGGTTCCCACCCACAGGGTTCCATCCTGAGTCTGCGTCAGGCAGCCGATGACGTCGGCCGCGAGGCGATCGACGACGATGGGCGCGGCGTCGGAGCGGAGAGGGATCTGCAGCAGCCCGCGACCTGTTCCGGCCCACAACGTTCCGTCGCGGTCGAACAACAGGGCATTGACCGTGCGGCTCCCCTGCAATCGGCGCGATTGAAACTGCCCCTCGCGAAACACAGCCAGCCCGACGCCGTTGCCGCCGATCCACAGGGCGTCATCCGGCCCCTGCGCGAGGTGCTGAACATCGGGAATCTGCAGCCCGTCTGATGAGTCGTAACGGCGAAAAGTGCGGTTTCGATAATGCGCCACGCCCCCTTCGCCCCCCGCCCAGAGGTCGCCGTTCCGATCCAGCAGGAGGCAGTTGATCCGCTCCATTGGAAACGCGACCGGCGAGCCGATGCGGGTGACTTCACCGTGGCGCACCGACATGAGTCCGTCGCCGCGCGTCGCGACCCACAGATTGCCCTCCCGGTCTTCACACAGGTCGTTCACCCAGACGTTGTCGAGCGGCTCGCCGTTAATCACGAGCGCGGCGTCGAACCGCACGCCATCGAACTGATACAGCCCGGCCTCGGTTCCCAGCCAGAGGGTTCCGTCGGAGGTCTGGGTGACGACCGTGATCGTTGGCTGGGGAAGCCCCTGCTGGATCTGCCACTTGCGGATCAGCGCCTGCGAGATCGCGCGCTGGGAATCAATGGCGCTGGCCGGGGCGGCCCAGCAGACCAGGCAGCCGAGCGCCAGGATGCACCGGAGAACCGGAACAGCCCGCCGCATCGCGCAACCCGATGCTGCAATTCCACCATCCATCATGAGTCCCCGGTTTCGCCTGACATCCAGCGGTTATCATAACCGGTCGATCGGCCGGAGGGAGATTCGAAGAACTGGCCACGGCAAATCGCCTGCCGAATGGCAGATCGCGACACCTGCGGTTGAGTATTCCTTCATCAGAACTTCCCTCCGGGGAATTCATTCTGGCCCGACTTGCGGTTAGATTTGGGAGTGGCCTCCGGGCCGCTCCCGCCTTGTTCTCCCCCGCCCCGCTTCCCTCCCCGGGACGTGCGATATGAAAAGTCCCACGGCCCCGCCGCCGACACCAGAAACAGCGCCCGTGGCCGACGCGAAGTCGAGCCCGGCGACACGTGCCGCGCGCGAGACTGCGACCCCCAGCCCGTTTGCTTCTCCCCCCTCGACGGTCGCCGGCCGAATCATCCGCTGGACGATCTTCCTCGCCATCATCGGCGCCGGCTGGCATTACCGGGGGGCGTGGCTGCCGTGGGTGAAGAATCGACTGCAGCCACAGGCGGCTGCACCGGCCCGCGGAGGCGAGCGGGTGATTCCCGTGCTCGCAGCGCCCGTCATGCAGCGGGACCTCGACCTGTACCTGAACGGCCTGGGGACGGTGACGGCGCTGAACACGGTGACGGTCCGCAGCCGCGTGGAAGGTGAGATCGTCAACGTCGCTTACAGCGAGGGGCAGGTCGTCCACCAGGGAGATCTGCTCGCCGAGATCGATCCGCGTCCCTTCGAGCGACAGCGCGATCAGGCGCGGGGAGCCGTCGCCCGCGATCAGGCCGCATTGAACCTGGCGCTGCTGAATCTGAAGCGTCAGGAGGAGTTGCTGAAGTCGAATGCAACGACCCAGGCCCAGTACGACCTGCAGGTGGCGACTGTGGCCCAGGCCGAGGCCGCACTGCAGACGAATCAGGCCGTTCTCGAAACGGCCGAGCTGCAGCTGACGTACTGCCGCATTATTGCGCCGATCAACGGTCGCGTCGGCCTGCGACTGGTGGACCAGGGGAACATCGTCCGTGCGAACGATCCCACGGGCATCGTGGTCATTACCCAACTCGAGCCGATCGGCGTCGTCTTCACCATTCCTCAGGACGAGATTCCGCGAGTTCAGCGGCGACTTCGTGAAGAGCACGAACTGACGGTGGATGCGTTCGATCGCAGCTTCCGCTCGAAGCTCGCCAGCGGCAAACTCGCGGCCATCGACAACCAGGTCGACGCCACCACCGGCACGCTGCGGCTGAAGGCGGAGTTCAAGAACGAGAACGGCGTGCTGTTTCCGAACCAGTTCGTGAACGCGCGACTGACGGTGGAGAAGCTGGCGCAGGCGTTTGTCATTCCGTCGGCGGCCGTTCAGCGCGGGCCCGAGGGACCGTTCGTGTATGTGGCGAAGCCCGATTCCACGGTTGAACTTCGGAGAATCGTGACAGGGCCGACGCAGGGCACCGAGACTTCGATTCAGACCGGTCTGTCGCTGGGCGACATGGTCGTCACCGATGGAGTCGACAAGCTACAGCCGGGGTCGAAGATTTCCTTCCGCGGCGCGAATACAACCGCGGAAGCCAGTCCGAACGCCGGGCCTCCCGGCGCCCCCGCCTCGGCGGGTCCGGAGGCGAGCCCGAAGCGGCCTGCCGCTGAGAAGGGCAAAGCATGAACCCGTCGCGGGCGTTCATCCTGCGACCCGTCGCCACCGTGCTGTTCATGGTGGCACTGACGCTCTCCGGAGCCGTCGCCTATCGAGAGCTGCCGGTTTCTGCGCTGCCGCAGGTCGACTATCCCACGATCCAGGTGCTCACGCTGTACCCCGGCGCCAGCCCGGACGTGATGACGTCGTCCGTCACCGCGCCGCTGGAACGGCAGTTTGGCCAGATTCCGGGCATGGCCCAGATGACCTCCAGCAGTTCCGAAGGCTGCTCGATCATCACGCTGCGGTTCAACCTGGAACTGAACATCGATGTCGCGGCCCAGCAGGTCCAGGCGGCGATCAACGTCGCCAGCAACTTCCTGCCTCCCGATCTGCCCAACCCGCCGATCTACACCAAGACCAACCCCGCCGACTCTCCGATTCTGACGCTGGCGCTGACCTCCACCACCCTGCCGCTGCCGCAGGTGCAGGACCTCGCGGACACGCGGCTGGCGCAGAAGATTTCCCAGCTCAGCGGCGTGGGGCTGGTGAGCATCAGCGGCGGCCAGAAGCCGGCCATCCGGGTGCAGGTCAACCCGGTGGCGTTGTCGTCGCTGGGAATGACGATGGAGGATGTGCGTCTGGCCCTGTCGGCAGCGAACGTCAATCAGGCGAAGGGCAGCTTCGATGGCGAACGGCAGGCGGTCATCATCGGCGCGAACGATCAGCTGTTCACGAGCGAGCAGTACCGTGAGCTGATCATCGCTTACCGGAACGACGCGCCGGTGAAGCTGTCGGAAGTCGCCGAAGTGATCGACGACGCCGAGAACATCCGCCAGGCGGCCTGGATGAATGACCTGCCCGCGGTGGTGGTGAACATCCAGCGGCAGCCGGGGGCCAACATTATCGAGGTCGTCGACCGCGTGAAGGCGCTGCTGCCGCAGCTGCGCGATTCGATGCCGGCCACGGTGCGCATCGATGTGCTGACCGACCGCACCACGACGATTCGCGCATCGGTGCACGACGTGCAGAAGGAACTGCTGACCTGCGTCTGCCTGGTGGTGATGGTGATGTTCCTGTTTCTGCGGAACCTGCGGGCGACCATCATCCCCAGCGTCGCCGTGCCGCTGTCGCTGGTGGGCACGCTCGGCGCCATGTACCTGCTGGGCTACAGCCTGAACAACCTGACGCTGATGGCGCTGACGATCTCGACGGGGTTTGTCGTCGATGACGCCATCGTGATGAGCGAAAACATCATGCGTTACCTCGAAGAGGGGGAACAGCCGCTGGCGGCTGCGCTCCGGGGGTCGCAGGAAATCGCGTTTACCATCGTCTCCCTCAGCGTGTCGCTCATCGCGGTGCTGATTCCGCTGCTGTTCATGGGCGACATTGTCGGCCGGCTGTTCCGCGAGTTCGCCGTCACGCTGAGCATCACCATTCTCATCTCGGCCGTCGTGTCGCTGACGCTGACGCCGATGATGTGCGCCCGGCTGCTGAAGCACGTCCACCCGGACGACCACGGCTGGCTGTACCGCACGTCGGAATGGGGCTTTGATGCGACGATCGCCCTGTACGGCAAGACGCTGGGCGTCGTGCTGCGGAACCAGGGAATGACGATGGTCGTCGCCATCGCCACGCTGGTGGCGACGGTCTACCTGTATGTGCTGGTCCCCAAGGGCTTCTTCCCGGTGCAGGACACCGGCGTGATTCTGGGCATTTCTGAAGCGCCGCAGGACTGCTCGTTTGAAGTGATGGCCGAGCGGCAGCTGGCGCTGAACAAGGTGCTGCTGCGGGACCCGGCGGTGCAGAGCCTGTCGAGCTTCATCGGCATCGATGGCACGAACGTCACGCTCAACAGCGGACGCGTGCAGATCAATCTCAAGCCCCTGGAAGAACGGGATGCCAACGCGGTGGAGGTGATCCGCAGGCTGCAGTCGAAGCTCGAGGAAGTGTCGGGCATTACGCTGTTCATGCAGCCGGTGCAGGATCTGACTGTGGAAACCCGGATCAGCCGGACGCAGTACCAGTACAGCCTCGAAAACCCGAACTCGGCCGAGCTCGCCGAGTGGGCGCCCAGGTTTGTCGAGAAACTGCAGGCCCTGCCGGAGCTGCGCGACGTCGCCAGCGATCAGCTGAACTCCGGCCTGGAGGCGCGCGTGGTGATCGACCGCGACACCGCCTCCCGGCTGGGCGTCACTCCGCGACAGATCGACGACGCACTGTACGACGCCTTCGGGCAGCGGCAGGTGTCGATCATGTTCACGCAGCTCAACCAGTACCGGGTCGTGCTGGAAGTCAAACCCGAGTTCCGCAGCGATCTGAAGGATCTGGGCGAGGTCTACGTGCGGTCGGCGTCGGGCGGGATGACTCCGCTGACCTCGCTGACGCATGTCGAAGAACGGACGACGCCGCTGATCATCAACCACCAGGGGCAGTTCCCGGTCACGACGGTGTCGTTCAACCTCGCCCCGGGCGTATCGCTGGGCGCCGCCGTGGCCGCCATCGACCGGGCCAAGGCCGAACTCGAAATGCCGCCCGGCATTGTGGGGGCCTTCCAGGGGACGGCCGCCGCGTTCCAGGCGTCGCTGACCAACACCCCGCTGCTCATTCTGGCGGCGCTGGTCACCGTCTACATCGTGCTGGGCGTGCTGTACGAAAGCTACATCCACCCGATCACGATCCTGTCCACGCTGCCGTCCGCCGGCGTTGGCGCCCTGGTCGCCCTGATGCTCTGCGACCTCGACCTGAGCGTGATCGGGCTGATCGGCATCATCCTGCTGATCGGCATCGTCAAGAAGAACGCGATCATGATGATCGACTTCGCCCTCGAAGCGCAGCGGAAAGAAGGGAAGTCGCCCGATGAAGCGATCTTCCAGGCGTGTCTGCTCCGCTTCCGCCCCATCATGATGACCACGATGGCCGCTTTGCTGGGGGGCGTGCCCCTGGCGCTCGGCACGGGCGTGGGGTCTGAGCTGCGGCGGCCGCTGGGAGTCACGATCATCGGCGGACTGATCTTCAGCCAGGTGCTGACGCTGTACACCACCCCGGTGATTTACCTGTGGTTTGAGCGCTGGGCCGGCCGGCTGGGCTTCAGCACGCAGACCGAAATGACGGACGTGGAGGATGACGAGACGACGCCCTCCGCGGGAGCGCCGGCATGACGCTCTCGGGGCCTTTCATCCGCCGGCCAGTCGCGACGACCTTGCTGACGATCGCCATGACGCTGTCCGGCGTGCTGGGCTACTTCATGCTGCCGGTGTCGCCGTTGCCGGAGGTGGAGTTCCCCTCCATTCAGGTGAGCGCTTCGCTGCCGGGGGCCAACCCGGAAACGATGGCGACCGCCGTCGCCACGCCGCTGGAGCGCCAGTTCGGCCGCATCGCGGGCGTGACCGAAATGACCTCCTCCAGCACGCTGGGGAACACGTCCATCACGCTGCAGTTCGAGTTCAGCCGCAACATCGACGCCGCCGCGCGGGACGTGCAGGCGGCCATCAACGCGGCCCGCAGCCAGCTGCCGGCCAACCTGCCGAACAACCCGTCCTACCAGAAGGTGAATCCGGCCGATTCACCGATCATGATTCTCGCCCTCACTTCCGACACCTACACCAAGCTGCAGATGTACGACGTTGCAACGTCGATCCTGCAGCAGAAGATCGCCCAGGTGCAGGGCGTCGGCCAGGTCAGCATCGGCGGCGGGTCGAACCCTGCCGTCCGGGTGGATGTCAATCCGACGATTCTGAACGCCCTCGGGCTGAGCCTCTCGGACGTGCGGGAAACGCTGAACGCCGCCAACGCCAACCGCCCGAAGGGAACGATCTCCAACAGCACGCACAGCTGGTCGATCAGCGCGACCGATCAGCTGTTCAAGGCGGCGGAGTACGAGCAGCTCATCATCGCGTTCCGCAACGACGCGCCCATTCGCATCGGCGACGTGGCGACAGTGACCGACTCGATTGAGGATGTCCGTTCCTTCGGCATCGCCAACGGGCGTCCGGCCGTCAGCATCATCATCAACCGTCAGCCGGGCGAGAACATCATTGCGACAGTCGACCGGCTGAAGGAGATGCTGCCGCAGTTCCGGGCGCAGATTCCCGCGGGGATCGATCTGACGGTCACGCTCGACCGCACCATGACGATTCGGGCGTCGCTGCACGATGTGCAGTTCACGCTGGTGCTGTCGGTGTTCCTGGTGATCCTCGTGGTGTTCGCGTTTCTGCGCGACGTGCGGGCCACGCTCATTCCGAGCATCGCGGTGCCGGTCTCGCTGGTGACGACCTTCGGCGTGATGTACCTGTTCGGGTACACGCTCGACAATCTTTCGCTGATGGCGCTGACGATCGCGACCGGGTTCGTCGTCGACGACGCGATCGTGGTGATCGAGAACATCAGCCGGTATCTCGAAGAAGGCATGCCGGCCCGCAAGGCGGCCGTCGTCGGGGCGCGGGAGATCGGCTTCACCGTGCTGTCGATCAGCATTTCCCTGGTCGCCGTGTTCATCCCCATTCTGCTGATGCGGGGGCTGGTCGGCCTGCTGTTCCGCGAGTTCGCGGTCACGCTGTCGGTCGCCATCTTCGTCTCGCTCATCGTGTCGCTCACCACCACGCCCATGCTGTGCGCCATACTGCTGCGGCCGCACAGCGCCACGAAACATGGCCGGCTGTTCAGGGCCAGCGAAGCCGTCTACGACTGGGTGCTCAGCTGGTATTCGCGATCGCTGATCGTCGTGCTGCGGCATCAGTGGGCGACGCTGCTGGTGATGCTGGGCACCATCGCCCTCACCGTGTACCTGTACGCCATCGTTCCGAAGGGGTTTTTCCCGCAGCAGGACACCGGCCGGATCATGTGCAACGTGATGGCCGACCAGAGCATCTCATTCAGCGCGATGACGACGCTGGCGCAGCAGTACGCAGCGGTGATTGCGGAAGACCCGGCGGTGGCGACGATTGTGGCGTTTGCCGGCGGCGGACGGGGGGGCGCCGGGAATTCAGCGCGCATGTTCGCCACGCTTGTTCCGCAGTCGCAGCGCGACCTCAACTCCGATGGCGTCATCGCCCGCATCCGCGCGAAAGCCGCAAAAATTCCGGGGGGCACGCTCGTGATGCAGGTGTCGCAGGACCTGCGTTTCGGCGGCCGCAGCAGCGGCGCACAGTTCCAGTACACCATTCGCGGCAGCAGCCTGCAGGAGCTGAACGAGTGGAGTCCGAAACTGCTCAGCGAAATGCGGAAGCTCCCCGGCATTGCCGACGTGAACACCGACGCCCAGAGCAAGGGGCTGCAGACGCGGCTGGAGGTCGACCGCGAAGCGGCCTCGCGCCTCGGAATCGATTTCGCCACCATCGACAACACGCTGTATGACGCTTTCGGCCAGCGCCAGGTGTCGACGATGTACATGCCGCTCAACCAGTACCGGGTGGTCATGGAGGTGGACGAACAGTACGCGGAAGGGCCCGAGTCGATCCGGCACATCTACGTGCGGGCGCCCGACGGCGCCCCCGTGCCGCTCAGCGATCTATACACCCCGAGAATGACGAACGCCTCGCTGTCGGTGGCGCACTCGGGCCAGTTCCCGTCGACCACAATCTCGTTCAACCTGCTGCCGGGAACCTCGCTGGGCGACATCGTGCCGATGGTCGATCAGCTCGTCACCCGCCTGGGCATGCCTGAAAGCATTCAGGGACGATTCTCCGGCACGGCCCAGGCGTTTCAGGATTCGCTGAGCAACCAGCCGGTGCTGATTCTTGCCGCGCTGATCACCGTCTACATCGTGCTTGGCATTCTGTACGAGAGTTACATCCACCCGCTGACCATTCTGTCGACGCTGCCGTCCGCCGGAGTGGGAGCGATCGTCGCTCTCATGATGTGCGGGCTCGATCTGAACGTCATCGGGCTGATCGGCATTCTGCTGCTGATCGGCATCGTCAAGAAAAACGCGATTCTGATGATCGACTTCGCGCTCGATGCCGAACGGAATCGCGGCATGACCCCGCAGGACGCCATTTTTGAAGCCTGCGTGCTCCGCTTCCGCCCCATCACCATGACAACGTTCGCCGCGCTGCTGGGTGGGTTGCCCATGGCGGTCGGCATGGGAACCGGCGGCGAGCTGCGGCAACCGCTCGGCATTTCCATTGTCGGCGGGCTGGTGTTCAGCCAGGCCCTGACGCTCTACACCACGCCGGTGGTGTATCTGTACCTCGATCGCCTGCGTCGGCGCAGCCCGCAGGAAATCGCCAAAGCCGGTTCGCAGCGCTGGGAGCCCCGCCTGGGCGGCATGCAGCCGACGGCGGGTTGAGACGATCGTCGCAGCCAGCTGTCAGGCCTGTGCAGGACGCCCCTGAGCTCCAGGCGTCTCCGTCGCCTGCACAAGAACCCTGGAAATGGTCTAAGCTGCGCGGCATGTCATCGTCGTCTTCCATCAACCTGCAGCAGGAACTGGCCGCTGCGTTTTCAACCGGGGCACTCGTCAAACTGGTGCTGGCCAGGGGCGTGGAAGGGGGAGTGAAAACCACCGCTCGTCCGGTGGCGATCAAGGGAGAGACGCGTCTGCAGTGGGCTGAGCGCCGCGGCAAGCAGGAAGTGCACGCCAATCTCACTCTGGACGAATCGCTCCGGCGGATCGACCGCGAATTCCCGGCGCGGTTCCGGCAGTTCAACCTGCTGACGACTGACGCCGATTTTGAATTCCGGGTGAATGACCGCGGCGTGCTGACCTCGCGCCGCGGCAGGCCGTCGTCCCCCAGGCCGGCCGATGTTTCGCACGATGCGGCCCGGCACTATCTCATTCCGGAAGGCCGGCCCTGCCCGTTCCTCGAAGCCGTCGGCGTGATGACGGCCGACGGCCGCGTCCGGGCGGCGATGCAGCACAAGTTTCGCCAGATCAATCGCTTTCTGGAGTTCGTGAACGACATCTATCGCGATCTGCCGGCCGAAGGGACGCTGCGCGTCGTCGATTTCGGCTGCGGAAAAAGTTACCTCACGCTCGCCATTCACCACCTGCTGGCCGGCATCCACGGCCGGTCGGTCGACATCGTCGGCATCGACCGGACGCCCGCGGTCGTCGACACCTGCCGTGGCGTGGCCAACCGGCTGGAACTCGAGGGGCTGCAGTTTCAGGTGGGCGACATCGGCCGGGTGAACATCGGCGGTCCGGTGCATCTGGCGGTCGCGCTGCACGCGTGCGACACCGCGACGGACGCTGCACTCGCCCAGGCCGTCGACTGGCGGGCAAACGTCATTCTGGCCGCCCCCTGCTGTCAGCATGAAGTCGCCGGCCAGATGCAGGCGCCGGCCCTCGACCTGCTGCAGTCGCACGGCATTCTGAAAGAGCGATTCGCCTCGCTGGCGACAGACGCCTTGCGCGCGGCCGCACTCGAAATGGCCGGCTATCGGTCCCAGGTGATCGAATTCATCGATCTCGACCACACTCCGAAGAACCTGCTGATCAGGGGGGTGCGGCGCGAACGCCCCGAGGCCGAAGCCCAGGCCCGCTGGCGGACGCGGTTTGAAGAATTGCGCGCACTGCTCGGACTGGGACCGATCGCCATCGACAGCATCGCGAAGCCGAAATCCGTCCCCGGATAACCGGCTCAGCGGGGAGGCCGGCCCACTTCCAGCAGCCGGACTCCGAGCTTTGCGCCGAGGTCCACCAGTTCGCCAGTCGCGAACGGCCGGCCTTCGATGCTCAGCCGCATGCGGCCGGCCTGTTCGATGGGCCACTGCTGTCCCGCAGCAAGACCCGCCAGCGCCGGCGCCGGAATGACGACCTCGCCAAACTCGATCACCACATTGACGCTGGGCGAATCGAGCGGCAGGGGCGCCGCGGGCGTTGTCGTGCGCGGCTCGACCAGCGTGACCTCGCCATCGCCGACCGTCACACGCCAGGCGGCTGTTTTTGAAATGCGGATCACGCCATGCCGGTCGGGCGCAAACGCAGTGACATCCATCACCAGGACATCGCGCGATCGCAGCGTTCGCAACTCGCCGACCGGCAAAGAGGTCATCCCGATTTCCACCGCGGCGACCAGCGGCGGGGCGGGAGCGTCCGGAACCTTCGACAACGGAACGCGGGCGATCAGGCTTTCCACGAACGGGAGATCGGCCGGCGTTGCACTCAGCTGGGCGTTCAGCCTGGCGTCGTCCGGCCCGGTGAGTTGAAACCCGACCTGCCACGGATGTGGTGGATGTCCGGACGGCAGGAACTCGATCACGGTCCATGCCAGGCCAGTCGCCCGGGAGACCGCCTGGAAGATCGGTTCCGCCGCCGCTTCTACGACGGCCACGGCGATGTCGGGCGGCAGGTCGGCCAGCGTCACGCCCGGCATGAACGGGGCGCTGCGGAGGAACGCCTCCCAGTCGCTGAGCCCCACCCACAGCGAAGTGTCGCCAGCGAGCAGGCGGACCACGCCGCAGGGAGTCGTCGCCGTGCATCGCACGATGTCCGCCGTCCAGGCTGCACTTCCCATCGGAAGTCGCAGGGATCGCGCCCGTCCCAGAACGCGCGACTCCCAGGCAGCCTGCGCTGTCGTCAACTCGGGAAGGTTCAGCCCGTCGGACATTCAGGATGCGGCGTTGGGGGGAGACTCTGGCAGGGGCGTTGGACCACACGCGCATCATGGAGCCGGCCGCCCGGTTCGACAACTGCGAAGCGCTCCGACCCCCAGGTTCCGCGTGCACCCCGATCGCAGCGGGAATCGCCGAATGGTTGTTGTGCTGGGCGAAGCGACTGAGGCGGATCGAAAAACTCCATCCGGACCAACCGGCCGCCGTTCACCGCTCCGTCGACAGCCGCGCAGCTCCATGCGGTCAATCAGAGGAACCGATGTCCCACTGGGCCAAAGTGTGCCGACGAATCCCAAAGACTGACCGCGTGGCTGGCGAGTCCATGGCGTCCCGCGCGATCGGTCACAATGCCCGTTGACCCGTTTTTGACGCCGGACGTACAGTTTTGACATGACACCCACGGCTGAATCCCGCGACCGCGAGATCCCTGACTGGCTGCAGACGCGGTCGGTCCGGGTTCAGGGACCGAGCTGGTTGCTGTCCGCCGTCATGCACCTCACTGCGGCCTGGCTGATCTGGCAACTGGCCCAGTCTCCCGGCTGCCAGACGCCGCGCGGAGAGCAGGTCGTGGAAGGACGCGAGGTCGGCATCGTGCTGCGCGAGCGCGGCCCGGAGTCGCCTCAGGACCCCGGCGCCAGTTCGCCGCAGACAGTCGAGTCCGCGGCGCTCACCGCTCCCGCCGCCAGCCGCGAGCCGTCGCCCGCCGACGTGACAGCGCCGCCCGTCCCGTTGTCGCTGCCGCCTTCGGAACTGCCCCGCGCCATCGGCGTGGGACCGACGCCCGAGTTTGTACGTCAGACGGCCGCGGGGGCAGCCGGTCCGCTGGTGCAGGGGGGCGGTCCGGCCGGTCGCGGAGACCAGGGTGTCGGCGCCGGCGCCCGTCCCGGTCGTGGTTTCGGGAATGGAACCACGATGCTGGGGATCGCGTCCCAGGGACGAAAATTCGTCTATGTCATCGACCGTTCTTCCAGCATGACGGACGTTCTGCGCGTCGCCAAAAGCGAACTCATGGCCAGCCTCCGCCGGCTCGACTCCTCGCAGGAGTTCCAGGTCGTTTTTTTCAATCATCTTCCCAGCGAACTGAAGCACCGCTTCGCCACGTTCCATGGCACGGAAGCGGACCGGCAGCTTGTGGAAGACCAGCTGGCGGGCGTTCAGGCGTCGGGGGGCACGAACCGCGTGCTGGCGCTGCAGGCCGCGCTGAAATACCGGCCGGATGTCGTGTATTTCCTCACCGATTCCGACGATCCGCTGACGGCGGCGGAGCGGGCCGACATCAAATCGAGGCTGCGGGGAGCGCAGATCAATTGCATCGAGTTTGGAAGCGGGCCTCCACTGACGGGTTCCGACGGTCGCCCGGTCCGCAATTTTCTGCACAAGCTCGCCGAGGAATCGGGAGGGGGCTACGCCTATTTCGATATCGCCGGCGGCGCGAGTCGCTAAAGTGCGAAGTCGGGAGCCGGGCGCGTCATGCCCGGGTCCTCGACTTCGATGACTGACAGGGGCTGTTTCATGGATGCCGCACAAGGTTGGCGACACGTGTTCAAATCGTGGCCGGCGGGTTATCCCAAATCGGGACTGCTGGTGACGACGTTTCAGGACACGATCCCGTTCGTCAATTTCATGATCTCGGAATCGATCCTGCTGCTCGAGCGCGACAAGCCCGATGCGCAGGGGGCCCGCAAGGCCATGGTCGCGTTTTCGGCCATCGCGGGGTTGAAGCTCACGGACGTGTTTGAACTGTCGAAGTTTCAGGCGTTCGGCTTCGAACCACCCGGCAAATGAGGGCGCTTGCGTTCGCGCAATCGGCCGCGTAACGTCCCGCGCTGGCGCTGCGGCGCCCATCTCTGTTTCGCGTTGTTCAGCAACTGGAATCCATGTCCGTCCGAGGTCTTCGCGGCGCCATCAGCGTCACCGGGAACACATCAGAGCAGATCATCGCGGCTACGCGTGAACTGCTGACGGAGCTGCTCCGCGCGAATTCCATCGAGGGCTTTGAAGACATCGTCTCGGCGATCTTCACCACCACGCCCGACCTCACTGCGGCGTTCCCCGCCGAGGCGGCCCGCGTGCTGGGCATGCAGCACGTCCCGCTGCTGTGCGCGTCGGAAATCGCCGTGCCGCATGGCATGCCGCGCATCATCCGCATTCTGCTGCACATCAACACCGACCGCACGCAGCGGGAAGTGGTGCATGTGTATCTCGGCGAGGCCCGCAAGCTGCGCCCGGACGTCTGCAGCGCCCAGTAGCGGCGGACGGCCGGTCGCCAAAGTGCGTTGTGCGCAAATTGGAAAATCCGGCGGCGCATTGTGCCGCGCGTGCCGGGCACTCCACTCGTTATTCTTTGCAGAAAGCTCCCGCCGCTCGACTTCAGCTGTGATCGACTTCCCGAAAGGTGACTGATGTTTCGAGTCGTGTTCGTATTTCTCGTCGTCGCGACGGGCCTCGCGCCGGCGGCCAGCGCTGCCCCGCCCGCCTTCACGCTGGACCAGGTCCGCGGCTACCCGTTCCCCAACGAACTGACATCGGCCAAAACGGGGTCCCGCATCGCCTGGGCCTTCGACATCCGCGGACAGCGCAACATCTGGGTCGCCGAAGGCCCCGCGTTTCAGCCGCGAAAGCTGACGCAGTTCGACATTGACGACGGCCAGGAACTCACGGCCGTCAGCCTGTCGCCCACGGGGGACTTTGTCGTCTTCGTGCGCGGCGGCGACTTCGGCAGCAATTGGGACACGCGGGTTCCCGTCAACACGCTGTCACTTCCCATTCCTCCCACGCTGCAGCTGTGGTCGGTTCCGTTCGCAGGCGGCGAAGCAAAAGTGCTCGCCGAGAATGCCGACAGCCCGACCATCTCTCCGCGCGGCGACGTCGTCGCCTTTCTGAAGGAAGGCAAGGCCTGGCTGGCAAAGCTCGATGGCTCGTCGCCGCCCACGCCGATGATCGCCACACGCGGCTCCACCGGCAGCCTCACCTGGTCGCCTGATGGATCGCGACTGGCATTTGTTTCCTCGCGCGACGATCACGCGTTTATCGGCGTCTATACGAACCCCGAAACCCCGATCACCTGGATCGATCCCTCGACCACGCGCGACAGCTCTCCCCGCTGGTCGCCCGACGGCAAGTCGCTGGCGTTCATCCGCCGGCCCGGGAGCGGCTCGGAACCGGCCATCAAGAAAGTTCCGCAGCCGGGCTGGACCATTCGGACGGCTGACGCGGCAACGGGCCAGTCGCGCCCGGTGTGGGAGGCGCCGGTCGATGCACGCGGGCCAGCCGCCAACGTCGGCACAAACCTGCAATGGGCCGCGGACGGTCGACTGGTCTTTCTCTGGACGGCCGACGGCTGGGCCCACCTGTACTCCGTACCTGTCTCCGGCGGATCGCCCCTGCTGCTCACGCCCGGCGACTTCATGGTGGAGCAGGCGACGCTGAGCCCGGATGGGAAATCGATTGTGTTCGCCGGCAACACCGGCCCCGACGCCGCCGACATCGACCGTCGCCATCTCGTGCAAGTGTCGGTCGACAAAGCCGATGCGCGGGTGCTGACGCCCGGGACCGGACTCGAATGGACTCCGACGGTGACGGGCGACGGCCAGACGGTGGCCTGCCTTTCGGCCACCGGCCAGCGCCCGCCGCTGCCGACGATTGTGCCGCTTCAGGGAGGAGCCCCCCAGATCATCGGCGAGTCGCTGCTGAAGGATTTTCCGACGGCGGACCTTGTCACGCCGCAACAGGTCATTTTCAAGTCGCCCGACGGGCTTGAGATTCACGGGCAGCTGTTCGAACAGCCGGGCGGCGGCTCAAAAAAGCCGGCGGTCATTTACGTTCACGGCGGACCCCGCCGACAGATGCTGCTGGGCTGGCATTACTCGTCGTACTATTCGAACGCCTATGCGGTGAACCAGGCCCTGGCCGCGCGGGGCTATGTGGTGCTGTCGGTCAACTACCGGCTCGGGATCGGATACGGGCACAAGTTTGAATACCCCGGAAAAACCGGGGCCAGCGGTGCGGCCGAATACATCGACATCAAAGCCGCAGGCGAATACCTGAAGTCGTTGCCGCAGGTCGATGGCGACAGCATCGGGATTTACGGCGGTTCATACGGCGGATACCTCACGGCCTTGGCGCTCGGTCGCGATTCCGACCTGTTCGCCGCCGGCGTCGACATTCATGGCGTCCATCGTCAGCGGACGGCCAAAGAGAACGCGAAGCCGGAAGAGACAGACGCCGGCGCCGTGGCCTGGCGGTCGTCTCCCGTCTCCACAATTGGAACCTGGAAATCGCCGGTGCTGCTGATCAGCGGAGACGACGACCGCAACGTCGCCGTGTCGCAGACGGTCGACCTGGCCCAGCGGCTGCTTGCCGCGGGAATTCCGTTTGAGCAGATCATTATTCCTGACGACACGCACCACTTCATGCGGTTTGCGAACTGGATGCGGGTGGGCGAGGCGACCATCGATTTCTTCGACCGTCAGATCGGCTACCCCGATCCGTCGCAGGATCCCGAGGTCACCGCCAGGGCCTGGGCCATTCTCGACGGGGCGACAGGCAGGCTGCTCTGGGGCAAGGCCGCCGACGAGCGGCGGAAAACCGCCAGCACAACCAAGGTGATGTGCGCCAGCGTGATTCTGCAACTGGCGGCAAAGGACCCGGGCGTGCTCGATGAAATCGTCACTTTCTCGCAGTTCGCCGATGACACGCCGGGCAGCACCGCGGACATCAAGGCCGGAGAAAGTCTGCCTGTCCGCGACTGTCTGTATGGACTGCTGCTGCCGTCGGGGAACGATGCGGGCAACGCCCTCGCGGAACACTTCAACAATCGGTTCGATCCGCCGGATGCCGCCCTGATCGATGCGCTCAGCCTCGATGTGGAATCGCTGAAAACCCGCGTCAACTTTATTGCGGAAATGAACCGCACCGCCCAACGCTGGGGGCTGACCAACACCGAGTATCGTTCGTCCTATGGCGACGGTGGAACGACGGCCATGCGAACAACCACGGCCGAAGAGCTGGGACGCATGGCGTGGAACGCCCTGCAGGACGAGCGGCTTCAGGCGGTGGTGCGGACGAAGGAGTACGCGTGCAAAGTCCGCAAGCCCGATGGCTCGGAGCGGGAGGCCCGTTGGGAAAACACCAACAAGCTGCTCGGCCGGTTCGGCATTGATGGAGTCAAGACGGGCACGACCAACCAGGCCGGCGCCTGCCTGGTCACCCATCCGCGAATCGCCGGGCAGCCCTACGTGTTTGTGGTGCTCGGCGCCAATCGCAGCGAGGATCGCTTCATCGACACTGCTGCCCTGATCCGCTGGTTCAAGGCGAAGCAGGCGACCACGCCTGCCCCCTGAACAGCCACTGGCCCAGTCCGCCCGCCGGCGTTTTTCCGCGTCTGGATTGCGGAGCCTGCCAGCCAGGCCCGCCACCAGATGCAGAGCGCCGGAGGCGCGATGCCCGCCGTTACCGGATCAGGTTCGTCAGTTCCTGCAGAATCTCGTCCGTCACCGT